>JAEEGL017131873.1_pt1 | contig 32833 bp, 27 predicted proteins | sample 9134231 | NCBI WGS metagenome assembly JAEEGL01 (sample SAMN16246548, study PRJNA631951) | gut metagenome | biome: gut microbiome; feature: rumen; material: fiber-attached | host: Bos | place: Iran: Karaj | collected 2018-10
CATCGACAACGCTTTCCCGCACCATACAAACGAGATCGCTCAGTCGGAGGCTTACCTCGGTCATAAGTGGTGCAACTACTGGTTCCACGTTCTCCACCTTAACACCAACAGCGGCAAGATGAGCAAGTCGAGCGGAGAATTCCTCACCGTTTCACTCCTTGAGGAAAAAGGCTATGACCCGCTGGTTTACCGCTTCTTCTGCCTCCAGTCGCATTACCGCAAGTCCCTTGTCTTTACGTGGGATAACCTCGACAACGCTAAGCTGACTTTCGATAAGCTCATCGCTAAGATAGCTCCGCTGACCGCTGACAGGTCCGGCGTTATCGACAAGGCTGAATATGACCGCCTTATGGCTGCTTTCAATGAGGCTCTCGGCAACGATATCAATACCGCTATGGGTATAACCGTAGTGTATGACGCCCTCAAATCGGGCGCGAACAATGCTACTAAGCTCGCTCTCATAGGCGAATTCGACAAGGTGCTCGGTCTCGACCTCATCAAAAAGGCTGAGGAAAAAGCCGCTTCCGCCGGCAGCGACAACTCCGATATCCCCGCTGAGGTGTTAGAGCTCGCTGAACAGCGCAAGGCTGCCCGCAAGGAGAAGAATTTCGCCCTCGCTGATGAGCTCCGCGACAAAATCGCCGCTCTTGGCTATGAGATAAAGGAGACCCGTCAGGGTACTGAGATAAACAAGCTTTAATATCCGCAAAGATATATTGATAATCTACGCTTACGGCGTATAAGCTCCCCTGTTTCCGCCTGTGAAAACAGGCTTTCATACAACACACGTCTTTTCAAAATCACGACAAAAAAGGAGAATTTAATCATGGATAATGAAGGAATAGCAGCACTCATCGGAGCATTTTTTATATTTTTCCTGATAATCATGCTCTTCGTACTCGCAATCTCAGTTGTGCTTATCATCGCTAAATGGAAGCTATACGAAAAAGCCGGAGAGCCCGGCTGGTCGGCTATAGTCCCCATTTACAACACGCTCCAGCTCGCTAAGATAGCAACAGGCGAATTCCACCTCGGCATCGTATGGCTCATTCTTATGGGCGTAAACTCTCTCGGTACAACTATCCAGAATGCGGCTAACATGATAGCCAATACCAGCGACGGCGCTATGGGCTTTATCGCCGTTATAGGTCTTCCCTTCTCTCTCGTAGGCATTGTCGCTGCTCTCGGCGCTGCTGTACTCGGAGGCTACCTCAACTATATGTTCACTAAGTCTTTCGGTCAGAGCGATACAATGTGCATTCTCTCAATCTTCTTCGCTCCTATCATCTTCCTGATAATGGCATTCAAGAGCGATGTTCAGTATGTTGGTCCTCAGGGTAATCTCAGACTCTGGAAGAAAAAGTAATCCGGATATCATTATCAAAAAAGCCATGGTCTTTGACCATGGCTTTTTCCTTTACCGGCGCATCCCTGTGTATACAGGAGGCTCTGCCGGCGCATTTACCGGTGAATCCTCGCGTGAGAGCTTGTTCACTACAAGGAATCCCAGAACAGTTAATATAACATCAAATCCGAGGAATATGAATATGAACAGCCAGTTCTGCATGAACAGACAAAAATCGTAGAATCCGTGTATCAGTATCGGCAGGATAAGCGATATGCAGAAGCTCACTATCGTTAATCCGACCTTTTTCGAGCAGAATGCCTTCTTCGCTATTCCGTAATGATATCCCATGAATACCGCAAACAATGTGTGCCCCGGGACTGACGTCAGCGCTCGCAGTATCGCCGTCGAGAAGCCTCCGTCAAAGACGTAGAGTATATTCTCCAGCGCTGCGAATCCCAGCGAGACTGATACCGCATATACCACCGCGTCATACGTGTAGTTGAATTCCTTCGACCACCATGAGCTCAGCAGCAGGACCGTGTATTTGCAGCCCTCCTCGGCAAGCGCTACGATGCAGAAGGCGTCGATGAATTTGTATATCGGTCCCTCGGAATCAAAGACAAAGCCTACTACCGCTCCGCCTATCATCTCCATTATTGCCGCGGGAATAGTCGTTAAGGCTCCTAAAAATGCCATGAGCAGCAGCAGCTTCATCGGCTCGGGCTCGACCTTGTCCTTCTTGCGTATGTAGAAAAATAACAGCACCGCCGGCGCTAATGCCGCCGATAAAAGATATCTTGCTTTGAACATTTTATCCCTCCGTTGATATGGTTTTTATCTGGCTATCTTCTGGTCTCTTTCAAATTCCTGATATGCGCTGACCGCATCTGACATGAGCTGCTTTTTCTCCTCCTCGTCGTAGGGAGTGAGCTCTGAAAGCGAGGTCGGAGATGCATCGGCAAGTATCCTGCTGCCGTTGCCTACTCCTGTTTTCACTTCGACATAAAGCATGAGAGTTTCACTGCGGAAATTGTGCCATTCCTCGTTGTAGCTCTCACACTTGCTTGCTGGCGCCATGCCGTATTTCTCGGCGAGGTCATAGATGAAGCCTGCCGCCTCCTCAGCCTGCTTTTCGTTCGTAACGTAAAAGCTGAAATGCTGGGAAGAGCCGTCCTCGTAAGAGCCAGATTCAAAATCATAGCCCGAACGCTCTATCTCGTCCATGAAATCGTTGTCCGTAAGCAATACCTCCGGCATATAGTAATCGGTCACAGCGTAGTGTCCGTTGAACAAATACCCATGCTGGAAGGTCTGCTTGACCTCGAAATTCACGCCGTCGCTGTCGGAATAGGTGTAGATATATTCAGTATCGTGATCGCTGAGCTTATTCTCACCCTCGCTGATAAAGGTGAAGTCCCTGTCGTAGCGGCGTTCGAGATATCGCTCAATATAGTCCGCAGTGTACAGTTTCTTGCCTGTATTGTCGGGCTTGTTGTCAGCAGAGCACGACCTCATCATCAGGAAAAATGCGATGATTATCGATGCGAGCGCGACACCTCCCGCGATAGTCAGCACGAGTACGACGACGCCTATTGCTTTCGCAGCTTTTTCGTGTTCCTTTCCCATACGTCACCTGCTTTCGCCGGTAGGGAACTCCACGTCGATATAGCCGCGCTCGGCAAACAGCTTGTAATGCTCCCCGGCATCCGCTATGGTCTCGGCTTTTGGTCTTAGTTCGGCTTTCAACAAGGACTCAGGACCCGTGTTTACGTAAACATTGAGCCATGCAAGATCATAGTCGTTTTTAGCCGCAATGCCCAGCTCTGCTGAATGGTGTCTGAATATATCATTCTTTGCGCCGTACTTTTCATCGGATACAACGGGAGGGTATTTACAGCTCCCGGCGGCGTCATACAGCACATCTGCCACGCCTGAGATATCCTCAAACCTTTCAGCAGTCATACGGCATATGCATATGCCGGGAGCTCGCTCTGACGTTGAAGCCTCTGACTCAAGCTCATACTTATAGCCCGATTCGTCCAGCTTTGCAAGGAATCCCTTATCCGCAAACATACGCGCGGCTTGGTAGTTGTCCTCAACGGTGTAATATCTCGGACTCATCATTCCTCCAGCTTCATACTCTTGCAAAACATTCGTTTTCACACCGTTCTTATCAGTATAGATGTATATCGTTTGGGGGAAATACTTGTTCGAGTTGTCATCATACTGCTCCACGAATGTAAAATCGGTATCATAGCTCTCTTCAAGCCATTTCTCGATGAAATCGACCGTATAGGGCTTTTTACCGTTATTCTCGGCAGTAAGTGCAAGATAGACTGATATCACCGCCACAAGACCTCCAGCGACACCAACAGCTATTGCAGCTTTGCATATTGCAGATTTCCACTTTCTCATGCTATCTTATCTCCACACTGTTTCCGGCTTTCGGATACTCTCGGTTGGACTTGTATGCGCTCTGGTTGGCTTCGATGAACTCCGGAAGCGAAATGATATACGGCTGCTCGCCCTCCCTGACAGACGGGATATTGATATATGAAAGCGGTCGGCGCTCTTCATCGTAAAGCGCGATGTGCGGCGACATACTTCCGAATCTGAAGTCTCCCTCATCGAATGCGGAAGCATCTCCGGCTTTATCTATGCGATAGCTGTCTGCGATGCCGTGAAGCACCTCGGAGGCTTTCGGGATATCGTCATAGGAGCGGACATTCATATAAATGCCGCAGGTTATGCCGTCATCATTTTTGAAAGAATACTCAAAGCCCGAATCGTCCAGCTTTTTTTGTACCTCTTCATCGGCGGCGAGCTTAGCGCAGTCGTAGTAGTCTGTAATGCGGTAGTCTGCGCCGATGACCACTTCACTCTTTGACTTTTTGACAACGGTCTCGATGCCGCTGCTGTCCTTGAAGGTGTATGCTTCGATATCGCTCCCCTCCGGACCGAACTCGCCGACATAGCTGAAATCCGTGCCGTAGCAGGTCTCGAGATAGTTTTCGATATACTCGGGAGAAAACGGCTCAGCCGCGTTATTGTTTCCGCAGCCGGCAAGCACTGCTGATACTGCAAGTAAAACGAGAAAGGATTTGTTCCTTTTCATGTTTTTGCCTCATATATGGCTGTCGAGGACACCAGCCCCTGCAAATGCCGATATTGCGTCAGCTATACAGAGGACGGCGTCCCCGACGTCCCGTTGATATTTTATATTCTGCGGAACGCCGTGGGCGGCGTTCCCTACAATTAAAATTCGATCTTCTTCTCAAGGAATGCTACGAGGTCGTCTATTGCGATACGCTCCTGCTGCATAGTGTCGCGGTCGCGGACTGTTACGCAGTTGTCCTTCTCGATAGTGTCAAAGTCAACTGTGATGCAGAAGGGTGTTCCTATCTCGTCCTCGCGGCGGTATCTCTTGCCGATAGTTCCGGCTTCGTCGAAGTCTACCATGAACTTCTTCGAGAGCATTTCGTATACTTCCTCTGCCTTGGGTGTGAGCTTCTTTACAAGCGGAAGAACTGCACACTTGAAAGGTGCGAGTGCAGGGTGGAAACGCATTACTGTACGTGTCTCCTTCTTCTCGTTGCCGTTCTTGTCTGTGGATACGAGCTCCTCTTCGTCGTATGCCTCTGTTACAACTGAGAGGAAAAGTCTCTCTACGCCGAGTGAAGGCTCGATAACGTAGGGTATGTACTTCTCGTTTGTCTCAGGGTCAAAGTATTCCAGCGACTTGCCGCTTGTGTTGATGTGCTGTGTGAGGTCGTAGTCTGTACGGTCTGCAACTCCCCAGAGCTCGCCCCAGCCGAACGGGAAGAGGTACTCGAAGTCGGTAGTTGCCTTTGAATAGAAGCAGAGCTCCTCCTTGTCGTGGTCGCGGAGACGGATATTCTCCTCTTGGAGTCCGAGGCTGAGAAGGAAGTTCTTGCAGTAGCTTCTCCAGTAATCGAACCACTCGAGGTCTGTGCCGGGCTTGCAGAAGAATTCAAGCTCCATCTGCTCGAACTCGCGTACACGGAAGATGAAGTTGCCGGGTGTTATCTCGTTACGGAACGATTTACCTACCTGTGCTACGCCGAAAGGCACCTTTTTACGTGTTGTTCTCTGGATATTTGCGAAGTTTACAAAGATACCCTGCGCTGTCTCGGGACGGAGATAAAGCTCTGCCTTGCTGTCCTCCGTTACGCCCTGAAAGGTCTTGAACATGAGGTTGAACTGGCGGATATCTGTGAAATTCTGCTTGCCGCAGTTCGGGCATACGATGTTCTTTTCCTTGATGTAGTCCATCATCTGCTCGTTTGACCAGCCGGCTACGTTTGTGCCGTCGAAGTCCTCGATGAGGTTGTCTGCACGGTGACGGGTCTTGCACTCCTTGCAGTCCATGAGCGGGTCTGAGAAGCCGCCGATATGTCCCGATGCTACCCATGTCTGCGGGTTCATGAGAATTGCGGAATCAAGTCCGACATTGTACTTGTTCTCCTGTACGAACTTCTTCATCCACGCGTTTTTGATGTTCTTCTTCAGCTCAACGCCGAGCGGACCGTAGTCCCATGTATTTGCGAGACCGCCGTAAATCTCGGAGCCCGGATATACAAAGCCCTTCGATTTGCAAAGGTCAACTATCTTATCCATTACTTTTTCGTTATTTTTAAGCATTTGACTTACCTCTTTCAGACAAAATTATCACTACTTATTTTACATCATAAATGAAGAAAAGTCAATACTAATTGCCGGAAAAAGTGTTCTTCCTGCTGTTGATGCGCAATTTGCGGACGCCGGAATCGCTTTCGGGAATGCTGTGGAAATTAAGGCAACACCGCACAAAGACCGCCTGACGTCTTTGTACTGAATCTGCTTGGATATTTTCCGTCATCTTACACAGAAATCCCTTGACATACGTCAGTATGTCAAGGGATTTCTATACAATCTGACGAAAAATCTCACGGCGCATCTTCAGCACAATCTTTGTGCGGTATTGCCTTAAAGGGCAGATAATATCCCTAACTATTGATATTTATACTTTTATATGTTATAATGAAAATGATAAGTTTTTCTTTGCACAGTAAAGGAGTATGCATATGACAGTTCGCGAATTACAGGATAAAATATTACAGCTCAAAAAAGAGACCGATACCGCTATCCTCGCTCATAGCTATCAGGCGCGTGAGATAGTCGAAATTGCCGATTTTACCGGCGACAGCTACAAGCTCAGCGTTGACGCGACTAAGACCTCTGCGAAAAATATCATCTTCTGCGGCGTCCACTTTATGGCTGAAACTGCTAAAATGCTCTCGCCGCAAAAACGAGTTTTCCTCGCTAACAAGGACGCCGGCTGCCCTATGGCTGAGCAGATGGACCGCGACCTCATCTCTCAGATACACGCTATGGAGCCCGACCGCACTGTTGTCGCTTATATCAATACTACTGCCTCGCTTAAAACAGTCTGCGATGTGTGCGTTACATCTTCAAGTGCGCTCCGTATCGTAAGGGCTCTCGATAACGATAAAATTCTCTTTATCCCCGACTGCAACCTCGGAAGCTGGGTGCAGAAGCAATGTCCCGAAAAGGATATCAAGCTCCTCAGCGGCGGATGTCCCACTCACGCGGCTCTCACCGTTGCCGAAGTCAAAAAGGCTAAGGAAGAACACCCGAATGCACTCTTCCTCGTTCACCCCGAATGCGTTCCCGCTGTTACCGAGCTTGCCGACTATGTCGGCTCGACAAGCGGTATCATGGACTTTGCCAAAAATTCAGACGCAAAGGAGTTCATCATCGGCACCGAGACCTCTATCGCCGAGCATTTGCAGTACGACTGCCCCGATAAGAAATTCTACCCCGTTACTAAAAATATCGTCTGCCGCAATATGAAGCTCACTACCCTCCCCGACGTTTATAATACCCTCCTCGGTATGGACAACGGTGAGGCGTTCGAGATGCTCATGAGCGATGAGCTTATCGCCTCTGCAAGAAAATGCATCGACGAGATGATTCGCCTCGGAGGCTGATATGACCGATATCGTTGAGAAATTATATATGACCGGTGACCTCTCCGACAATGAGCTGAAAGCTCTTATCGAAACTGACGATGAAGCCGCCGCAAAGCTCCTCCGCGAGCGCGCGGACGAGGTCCGCAGGAAAAGCTACGGCAAAAAAGTCTTTCTGCGCGGACTTATCGAGGTCTCGAGCTACTGCAAAAATGACTGCCTTTACTGCGGTATCCGCAGAAGCAACAAGGAGGCTGACCGCTATCGCCTTTCCCGCGAACAGATAATGTCCTGCGCCGAGAGCGGATACGAGCTCGGATTCCGCACCTTCGTTATGCAGGGCGGTGAGGACTCGGCATTCACCGACGACTTTATGTGCGGTGTCATTTCCGAGCTCCGCGAAAAATATCCCGACTGCGCTATCACTCTCTCCCTCGGCGAGAGAAGCTTCGAGAGCTATAAACGTATGAAAGATGCCGGCGCTGACCGATATCTCCTTCGCCACGAAGCCGCTGACGGCGAGCTCTATAAAAAGCTCCACCCCGCGGAAATGAGCCTCGAAAACCGTAAAAACTGCCTGTTTCAGCTCCGCGAGCTCGGCTATCAGGTAGGCGCGGGATTCATGGTAGGTGCTCCGTATCAGACCACTGATTCGCTTATCGCTGACCTGCGCTTTCTTCAGGAGCTGAAGCCTCAGATGATAGGCATCGGTCCTTTCGTGCCGCACCACTGCACTCCCTTTGCTGATGAAAATGGCGGCACTCTCGGGCTGACTCTCCGGCTGCTCGGTATACTCAGGCTGATGTTCCCGAAGGTGCTGCTCCCCGCGACTACTGCTCTCGGGACAATAGCTCCCAATGGGCGCGAGCTCGGCTTGCAGACCGGCTGCAACGTCGTTATGCCGAACCTCTCACCCGTCAATGTGCGGAAGAAGTACGACCTCTACGACAATAAGATATGCACCGGCGAGGAGGCTGCCGAATGCCGTATGTGTCTGCAAAGACGCATCGAAGCTGCCGGATATGAGGTCGCTGTCGAGCGCGGTGACTGCGTTATATGATAAAGCCGTTAGCTAATGGCTAATATAAAGGAGTAAAAAATGCGAGTAAGATTTCATCTCCCCGATTTTTCGGGACGCTTTAAATTAAATCTGATGTTTGCGGAAATGCTCAAAAATAAGCCCGAGTTCTTCCGCGAGGGCGTAGAAATTGCCTCTTTCTACGGCGTTTTCCCGCCTTCAATATGGAACGGCGGACGCACTCAGGGCGGCGTCTGTGACAGCACCTTCGTCAAACAGGTGCTCCAAGCCTTCAATGAGCGCGGTATCCCCCTGAGATTCACCTTCACTAACCCCGCTCTCGAGAAAAAACACCTCGCCGACCCGTTCTGCAATATGGTCATGAACCTCGCAAATAACGGGCTCAACGAGGCAATAGTCATGTCCCCGCTTCTCGAGGACTATATCCGCAAAAACTACCCGAAGTACAAGCTCACAAGCTCGACCTGCAAGCGTATCACCGACCCCGATAAGCTCAATGAGGAGCTCGGCAAGGACTACAGCATCGTAGTTGTCGATTACGACTTCAACAACAATTTCGATGTCCTCGAAAAGCTCCCACGCAAGCAGGACTGCGAGCTTCTCGTAAATGCCTGCTGCGAGCCCGGCTGCCCGCGCAGAAGTGCTCACTACCGCTGCATCGGCGAGCAGCAGATAGCCTACAACGAGCATATCAAAAAACACCCCGGTATGCCCTTTAATCCCGATAAGTACGACCCTCAGCGCTTCCGCGACTGTCCCTACTCGCAGCGCGGTATCTTCGATATCCGCGGGCTCAGGACTCATATCTCTCCCGACGATATCTGGGATAAATACGTGCCTATGGGCTTTGAACAGTTCAAGATAGAGGGACGTACCGCAAGTGCGCTCAATATCCTCGAGACCTATATGTACTATATGGCTAAGCCCGAATGCCGCGATGAGGCGCGTTTCACTCTGCTGAAAGCCCTCGAAAACAGCGGCGCTCTTACCTACAGATAAGGAGTTGTTATGAAAGTACGTTTTCATCTTCCTGATTTCAGCAAGCACTACGGCTTCAATATCATCTTCGCCGAAATGCTGAAATACCTCCCCGAATACTTCCGCGAAGGCGTAGAAATTGCTTCCGTTTACGGCACCTTCCCTCCTGCCATATGGAACGGAGGTCGTTTCCAGTACGGGATTTGCGACAAGGACTTCATCAAAACCGTCATCAAAGCCTTCAATGACCGCGGTATCCCTCTGAGATTCACGTTCACAAATCCGCTCATCGAGAAAAAACACCTCGCCGATGACTTCTGCAACCTCATCATGCACCTCGCTGACAACGGCATGAACGAGGTCATAGTCGCGTCGCCGGTGCTCGAGGAGTATATCCGCGAGAATTACCCCAATTACAAGCTCACAAGCTCGACCTGCAAACGCATAACCGAGCCGGACAAGCTCTACGATGAGCTCGACAAGGACTACCATATCGTCGTTATCGACTACGACCTCAACAACAACTTCGAGGCTCTCGAAAAAATACGCGACAAGAAAAAGTGCGAGCTCCTCGTGAATGCCTGCTGCAACCCCGGGTGCAAGCTCCGCTCGGAGCACTACCGCATCATCGGCGCTGAACAGTTCGCCTACGCCGAGCATATAAAAAAATTCCCCAACCGCGACTTCGATTTCTTCAATATGCCTAAGTATGCAGAGTTCCGCAATGACGCCGTTTTCGGCTGCCAGTGCATGAACCGTACCATTTTCCAGAGCTGCAAACTCGCCAATCATATAACTCCCGACGCAATATGGGAGAAGTATGTCCCCATGGGCTTCGAGCAGTTCAAGATAGAGGGAAGAACTATCGACGTCTTTAACCTCATCGAGCACTATATGTACTATATGGTGAAGCCCGAATGCCGCGACGAGGCGCGTCTGCGCCTGCTCATTCAGCTCGCTAAACGCGGTATCATCAAGACGGCGTTCTGAAAACTGCCCTCTATAATGAATATCACTCTTAAGGCAACACCGCACAAATACCGCCTGACGTCTTTGTACTGAATCCGCTTGGATATTTTCCGTCATCTTACACAGAAATTCCTTGGCGTACGTCAGTATTCCTGTGGGATTTCTATACAATCTGACGAAAAATCTCACGGCGCATCTTCAGCACAATCTTTGTGCGGTATTGCCTTAACTTAAAAAGCCATAAAGAAGTCAAAGCTTCTTTATGGCTTTTTCGCTTATGGACGGCTTTTTTCGTCCTTGCAGGCGGCATGGCACGCGGAACAGTCTCCGCAGCAGCCCTTGCCGCTTTTACGCTGCTTTTTTATGCTCACAAGCGCTGCCGCAACTGCTGCGGTTATTGCTCCTATGAGAAGTATGTCTATCAGGCTCATGTTCAGGCTCCTATCAGCGTGCCGATAAAATGTATCAGCGCTGCCGCTATCCACGCGATGCCGGTCTGCCATACCACTACTATCGCTGCCCATTTCCTGCCATATTCACGCCTTATCGACGCTATCGCCGCTACGCACGGTGTGTACAGCAGCGAGAATACCAGCAGCGATGCCGCAGTCAGCGGGCTCATGAATGCCGCTACGTCGCCGCTGAACAGTATCTTCAGCGTGGAGACGACGCTCTCCTTTGCGATGAATCCCGATACCAGCGATACGCATATCCTCCAGTCGCCAAGTCCCGCCGGCGCCATGAGCGGTGCCGCTATTCGTGCAATTGAGGCAAGTATGCTGTCCTCAGGATTTTCAACAAGTGCGAGACGAAGGTCGAAGCTCTGCATGAACCATATCGCTATGGTCGCTATCAGTATGACCGTGAACGCCCTTTGCAGAAAGTCCTTCGCCTTCTCCCAGAGAAGCTGTGTCGTGTTTTTCATGCCCGGCATACGGTAATTCGGCAGCTCCATTACAAACGGGACTGCCTCGCCGCGGAATAGCGTGCTCTTGTATAGTATCGCCGCAAGTATGCCGACAAGTATGCCGAGTAGGTATAGTCCGGTCATGACGAGACCTCCCTTGCCCGGGAAAAACGCACTCACGAAAAAGGCGTATATCGGCAGCTTTGCCGTGCAGCTCATGAACGGCGTCAGCAGTATGGTCATCTTGCGGTCGCGCTCGCTCGGGAGAGTCCTCGTCGCCATGACAGCCGGTACAGTGCAGCCAAAGCCGATAAGCAGCGGCACTATGCTTCGTCCGGAAAGTCCTATCTTTCGCAGCAGCTTATCCATTACAAATGCCACTCGCGCGATGTAGCCGCTGTCCTCGAGAAGCGACAGGAATAAGAATAATATCACGATTATCGGCAGAAAGCTCAGCACGCTTCCTACTCCGGCAAATATTCCGTCGATTATGAGACTGTGTATCGCGTCGTTGACGTGCGCCCGCGTCAGTGCCGCATCTGTGACGTCCGTTACCCAGCCGATACCGTCCTCGAGAAGCCCCTGCAGCCACGCTCCGATGACGTTGAACGTAAGCCAGAATACAAGTCCCATTATGGCGATAAATGCCGGTATCGCCGTGTATTTTCCAGTCAGGAACTTGTCTATCCGGCGGCTGCGGACGTGTTCCTTGCTCTCGTGAGGCTTGATGACCGTCTCGCCGCAGAGCTTCATTATGTATGCGAAACGCATATCCGCTATGGCTGCACTTCGGTCGAGTGAACGCTCCTTTTCCATCTGGCGGACGATGTGCTCGACAAAGGTCTCCTCATCCGTGTCGAGCGCGAGCTGCTTGACGATGAGCGGGTCGCCCTCCGCTATCTTGCTTGCCGCAAACTGCACCGGAAGTCCCGCTTTTTCTGCGTGGTCTTCGATGAGGTGGCTTATCGCGTGCAGACAGCGATGTACCGCTCCGCCGTTTTTGTCCTTTTCACAGAAATCGTGTATCACCGGCGCTTCCTGATAATACGCAACGTGTATCGCGTGCTCGACAAGCTCGTCAACTCCCTGATTTTTCGCCGCCGATATCGGTACGACAGGAACTCCCAGCATATTCTCCATTTCGTTGAAGTCGATGCTTCCGCCGTTGGCTGTGAGCTCGTCCATCATGTTTACAGCTACTACCATCGGGATATTCAGCTCTATCAGCTGCATAGTCAGGTAAAGATTGCGCTCGATGTTGTTCGCGTCTACTATGTTGATGATTGCGTGCGGTTTCTCGTTAAGGACGAAATTTCGCGATACTATCTCCTCGCTCGTGTACGGAGACATTGAGTATATACCCGGCAGGTCGGTGATGTTCGTGTTTGGGTGTCCCTTTATCGCGCCGTCTTTGCGGTCGACTGTTACTCCCGGAAAGTTGCCGACGTGCTGCTTCGAGCCCGTAAGCCGGTTGAACAAGGTCGTCTTGCCGCTGTTCTGATTTCCCACAAGTGCAAACGTCAGGATAGTTCCGTCCGGCAGCGGGACTCCGCTGCCCTTCGGGTGGAATTTGCCTCCTTCACCAAGTCCCGGGTGCTCTGACTTTTTCTTCGGCGCCTTCTTCTCCTCGGCTGCCTGCTTCGCGCTGACCGGTGTGACCTCTATCAGCTCGGCATCCGCAAGCCGCAGCGTGAGCTCGTAGCCGTGGAGCGTGAGCTCCATTGGGTCGCCCATCGGCGCGAATTTCGTGATAGTTACCTCTGTTCCCGGTATTATTCCCATGTCGAGAAAGTGCTGCCTCAGCGCTCCCTCGCCGTTTAATCTGTCGACCTTGACGGTCTGGCCTGTTTTTATTTCCTTCAGAGTTGACATAGCTGCTCCTTCTGTATTTTTGCGGGCTCTGCCTTCGTATCCGCTTTCAGAGGGACGGATAACGCTCGCCTGCTTAAAAGTTCGCAAAAGCTAACCGCTGAATATCAGCGGTAGTTCTTAGTATATTCTAACACCTTATCACTCATGTGTCAACTATTTGTTTATACTTACTAACAAAAAAAATAAACATATCACGCTCGCTTTTTTCTGACAACCTGTCTATTGATATGCGCTCGCCTTTGTGCTATAATATTAAGTGGCACTCAGAACAAAAGGAAGCTGATACAGCTATGTTAAATATATTTAGAAAAAAAGAAGAACCATATATTTCCATTCTCGCCGGCACTGAGGACGACGAGTTCCTCACCGGCAAGGAGCTCCGCATTTCTGCCGTTTCCGACGTCGGATTCGTCCGCCAGAACAACGAGGACAATTTCTACGCCGACGGCATCGGTGTAAAACCTAAAGAAAACTGCTCGCTCCAGTGTACTGTAACAACCGATAAGCGCCGTATTTTCGCCGTTTGCGACGGCATGGGCGGCGAGGCCTTCGGCGATATCGCCTCCGAGATATCCGTCAGCGCTCTTGAGGCTCAGGCCGAGCTTATCCGCAATGCCGATAAGGAAGACCTCTCCCGCGCGGTGAATCTCTACTCAGATTCCGCAAACGACGCCATTTGCCGCATGACTGTCGAGAAACAATGCGGCAGGAGCGGCTCTACTCTCGCGCTCGTCTGCGTCGAGGACGGCTTCGTCTACTGCTATAACCTCGGCGACAGCCGCATCTATTACTACAGCGGCGGAAATATCACTCAGCTCTCGCAGGACCATACCCTCGCGGCTCAGAAGCTCCGTGCAGGTATTTACAACGAAGAAGAAGCCCGCAGCAGCTCCGATGCGCACAAGCTCATCACCTTCCTCGGCGTCGATGACGACAGGGTCGGGCTTAAAGCCTTTGAAGCTGAGCCTATCGAGCTCAGCTGCGGTAAGATCCTCATCTGCAGCGACGGCCTTACCGATATGTGCCTCGATTACGAGATTGCTATGGTGCTCTCTGAGCAGCATGACAACTACGCGGAGGCGCTCGCCGAAAAAGCCCTCGAAAAAGGCGGCTGGGACAATACTACCTGCATCGTTATCGAGGCTCTATGAGCTGATATGTTGAACCGGCTACAATTATCGTTCACAATAATAACGGGCGCACAAAGGTCAATACCCATATAAAAGCTTTACACGTATTATTGAGGGAAACCCTTTTGAAAAAGGGCTTTCCCTCAAACTCCCTTCCTAAAACTTTTAGCTCCGTTTTTTCTGCAAGGGGTACCCCCCTTGAAAGAGAAAACGGAGCTATTTTGTTTATATTGGGGAACCCCTTGCAGAAAAAACAAAGTTGGAAGTCTTTGGAAAGGGGTCTGGGGAAGAACCTTTCTTCAGAAAGGTTTGCCCCAGTAGTAGGTATAAACTTCTATACGAGCACCGGCTTTATCATGCGCCCGTTTCCTTATTTCATAGAATTAAGCTTCTTTTGCAGCTCTATCATGTGATTTCGGCAAGCCGTTATCTCGCCTGTGTATTTGTTGAACCACTCTACGTCCGTCTCGTCAGGCTGCTCCTGAAGCAGGATCGCCTGAACAAGCGCCGACTGAGAACGCGAACGCTTTCTCTCTATCTCCTTGATAGTGCTCATGCAGAGCTTTATTTCCTTTTTGAGACGTCTTTTTTCGCCCATATTAGGTTTCCTCCTTCCCGTCAGCGTCCCTTCTTGTCTATCGAGCTGACGAAATCATCTGCCTCTTTATAACCTTTGTCAAGGTTCGCGAGGATATCGTCTATTGCTGTTTTCAGCTCCGGAAGCTTCTGCTTTGTCTGCTCCGGATACTTGATAACGCAGGCGTTGAGCTGGTTTATCGTCACCTTTTCCTTTTCGTAGTCCTCTACAAGAAAGGCAAACGAATTCGCACTGCTCATATCACTCACGATTCGCATATACCGCATATCAAGGTCGCCCTCATTGTTCAGATATGAGGTTATGTCCTCGGATACGTGCATGAGATTGTCCTTGTACTGCGCGACATATGTCTCCTGCGTGCGCTTGGTCTCGTCAATGTACAGCCCGATAAAAACGAGCATCGCTATGAAGGTGAAGATGAAAAGAACGATCGCTCTAATCATTCTTCGCTTCATTATCTTCTCCTGATTCAAGAGCTTCCTCCTTTTCGTCCGGTCTGTAGCCTGTCTCTTCAAGCCGCTTCTTCTCTGCCTCTATCGCCTTGCGCATCGCTTCCTCGCGCTTTTCCTCTGACGTGAGCTTTTCCTTCTCCGATACCTGTCTGCCGAGCTTAACTATGCTCTTCATCTCAAGAAATGCAATGATAGTTGTCGGTATCATGACAAGCAAGAGTATCAGCTTCTTCGCGTCAGTGAAGGAATCGACCCATATGAAGAATCTTGCCTTGCGTATATATTTTCCTACTATCCTGTCGGGAGCAACTGTTACGGGGTCTTCTACCGGATTCGCGTCGCCGCGGGTGATGAATTTTCCGTCTTCAGTTTTTCCCGCTATCCTGTGCGTTATGAGCATTCCGTATATGTCGCTCTGCTCGGAATAGAAGGATATGACGTCACCCTCCTTCAGCTCGTCGGGGTCGGTCTTTTTGATTATGATGAAGTCGCCTGTGCTTATCGAGGGCTCCATACTGCCCGTAACGACCTTCAGCATCGTGCTTCCGAATACGTTCACGACCTTGCCCTTCGCAGAGCTTATCATGATGAACACGATGAAGCCTACCATTATCAGCGATATCACGGATACGATGATGCTCGCGATAGTGTTGGAGCTGTCGTTCTCTTCGGCATTGTTCTCAGCCTCGCGATTTGCTGACTTTTTTGCCTCCTCTGCGCTCTCACGTATGCTCTCTTCAAGCTGTCTGCGCTCGAGACGGCGAGTCTTTACGGCACGTATCACCTTGTGTATCACGCTTACGTGATACTCGCGGTAGAGCCGTTTCATCTCCTTGTCGATAGCCGCCTGCTCCTCCGGAGTGCGTACCGGCGGTGTGTACGGCGGTCTCGGACGGTTCTTGTCTGCCTTGCGGCGCTTGCGCTTGAACTTCATGTCGCTGATAAAACGCATGAAATCGTATTTGAGGGACTTGCCGTATTTGCGGTAGTAGACCTCCATTTTCTCGCGCTCTTCCTTTTCGCGCTCCTTCTGTTCAAGAGCTGCCTTCTTGTCGGCGAGAAGCTGTTTATACAGCGGATTGTCTGTGTCCGGCGGGATTATGCCGAATACCGTTGCAAGGATATGCCTTATCAGACGCATGAGCACGTATATCGGATTCCACGAGTATTCGCGGTATATCTCCATAAACGGCTTGCTCTCGAAGTGATGGCGCTCCGCTTTCAGGCGCTGAGCACGCTCCGCTTCGATGCGCTCCTTCTCGCGGCGCTGCTGTTCGAGCTTCATGCGGGCTGCAACAGCTCGCGGATCCTCGAATTCGCCTGAGCTCTCCTCGCCGGTCTCTTCCATTGCCTCCTTGGCTGCCTCGATCTCCTCTTCTGTGACGGATTCGTAGGCTTCCTTTTCCAGAGCCTCTGTGTCCGGAGCCTTGTTGAGCGCCTCCTCGGCGATGTCCTCGGCTTCTCCGAGCTCGCTGCGGACGAGCTGCCTGTTCTGCTCGAGACGTTCACGCTCGGCGGCGATTCGCTCTTCCTCCTCGCGTTTCAGGCGGGCTTCCTCTTCACGTTTGCGCATCTCTTCAAGACGGGCAAGGCGCTCCTCTTCGAGACGCTGACGCTCGCGCTCTTCGGCTTCCTGCTCGGCTCGCTTCTGCTCGAGCATTTCCTGAAGGCGGCGCTCCTCTTCCTCTTTGGCGATACGCTGACGTTCGAGCTCTGCCTGTCGGGCTTCCTCGATGCGTGCCTGCTCGGCGCGGCGCTCCTCCTCTTCGAGACGGAGCCGTTCCTCCTCCTTGCGGCGTATTTCGAGCTCTTCGATATACTTCGTTTCAAGCTCGATGACCTCGTTTATCGCCTCGAACATCTCGTTGAGGTCGGCAGGAAGCTGCTTTTCAAGCTTGAAGTCGCCGTCTGTTGAGATATATCCGGCTGTAGCCTCAGCCGTTACGCTGTAGTCGGCGTTGAGCTCTTTGTCAAACTTTTTCAGGAACTTCGGCGCAAGCTTCTTCGCCTTCTGCTCTTTGAGAGTCTCGAGCTTTTCCTTGCTGTCGGTGTTCATATATGAGCGGAAAAGCAGCAGGTTCATGACTACCATTTTGTAGAAGTCCTCGATGTAGTCCTGCTGCGGCTTTACCGCGGTGTTCTGCACGTTTATCTCGTAGCCGACCTTGTCGTAGCTTTCGATGTACTGCCACAATGTCAGGCAGGCTTTCAGGTCGACGTTCTTCATGATAGCGTTGGTACGCATTACAGGCGGTCGGATATAGGTGTTTCCGAGCGTCTGACACAGCTCGGAGCCCTTATAGCCCTCTATCGCCTTTTTCAGCTTCTCTACACGCTGCCATACCGTGTAGCCGTTATCGTCGTATGAATCAAGGCTGTCGATAGTCTCTATCTTCAGCTCTATCTTCATCTTGCCGCCGGCTCCGTCGTCGATATCGGTATCGTAGCCGAGCGAGTAGACCTCCTCATCGCGTGCGACCTGTGCGAGCTTTTCGTATCGCGTGTTTATGAAGATGAAAAGCCTGTCAACAAGTGTGTTGACGAATTTGTTCTCGTAGGTGAAAAGGCTCTCCTCCTTGTGGATATTCAGTATCTTTGAAGGAGTTATCTTGCCCGTTTTCTTGTCGATGCTCTGGATAAGGTCGGTGTGCTGGGCGAGGTGCTTTACGGAATCGACCGTTATCTTCCTCGAAAGCGCTATCGGGACTATCTCTTCGACGTCCTCGATAGTCCGGCGCGGCGAGCGCAGAAAATTATCGACGTGGACAAGTCCGTTTTCTATCGCCTCTACCCATGAGACGTCTATCGCCTTCTCCATTATCTTGCGGTTGAAGGCAAATGTGTTCTTGCTCGAATGCAGGAGAGAATCAAGCGCACCGTATACCTCGTCCTCGCCGAAATTCTCCATCATTTCGGAGAAGTCCTGATACCAGTCGCTGTATATTCCTTTCACTTGTTCTCACCTGCCTTGTATTGCAAATATATGATCAGAAGAGCTTTTGCAGTCTCTCGAGGTATGCTATGGATTCGTTCATCTTGTTCTTGCCGAATACCTTGTTCATGTACGCGCACAGCTCGCGGAGCTCTTCACGCAGCATCGCAAGATTGAGCGACTCGAACTTTCTGAATATCTTGGTCGCAAGTACGTAATCTATTCCGTCGAGCTCCTCTCCGCCGCAGGCTACGTATACCGGCACAAACAGGTTCATCTGCTTGAGGATACGGTTACCGAATGCCACTCGCAGCTTTTCAATTACCCAGAGGTCAAGCTGCTGTATCTTCTTGAGGTTTTCCTGCGATATAGGATATTTGTCAAACGCTTCCCTGAAAAGCTGGTCGAGATGGTCGAAGCCAAGATGCATCGGCGGTGTATCCGGTGCGTCGAACGCTATGCCCTTTGCATCGAGGTTTATCGGCTGGGCACGGTCGTATACCTTATCGGAAATAGCAAAGGTCGAGTCATCGTTGTTCGCAGTTCCGATGTACCAGATGTTCTGCGGGATAACTATCTTGCCCTTGTCAAGCTTTACCGGGTCGGTGCTCCATACGTTCGGAACAATGTCGAGCTCCCACTCGTCTGCGTTCGGCATTTCAAGTATCGAGAGCATTTCCGCAAAGTAATACTCAACTCGCGCGATGTTCATCTCGTCGAGAAGGATGAGGTTTACGTCGTTGTTGTAGTTCGATGAATAGATTCGTTTCAGCACTTCCGTCTCGTTGAAGTTCTTAGTGAATTCATTGAAGTAGCCGAAAAGCTCGGTTCGGTCACGCCATGAAGGCTGTACCGACGCGATGGTGGTATCGACCTGAAGGAACTTTCCGAATGAGTACGGGAGCGATGTTTTACCGGTACCGGATATACCCTGTAGGATTATGAGCTTTGTCGATGCCATGCCTGCAAGGAAGAGACGTATGGTCTTGGGCTCGTAGTACAGGTGCATTCTCGAGCACGCAAAGTTGCGGAATGTGTCAACAATGCCCTCGAGCGTTATCTCGTTGTCGTAATCCGGCGGAGTATAGGTCTTGTAGAAGGTGTCGACCTCGATGAGCTTCGAGAAGCGGTAATCCGTGGTCTGGACAACGCCGTCCTCGACTGTTCCCGCATTTGCAGGTGCTTCGCCCTCCTCTCCCGCTTCGAGAGGTACGCCCTCCGCTCCGAACTGGAACGTTCCGGCTGCGCCGCCGCCCATCTGCGAGACCTTCATCGCCATGATAGCGTCCTTCTCCTTCGACATCTTCAATACCTGCCGCTGAAGCAGGGCTATCTCCTCGAGAAGGTCTTCGTTGCTGACGATGGAATGCCTGAAGCGGATATACTTCCTTACCGCAAGGATTATCATCGCAAGGAGAAGTACATATATCGCCACTACGATTATTATCGAAAGCACGGCAAGTATCCAGCTTACTGCGCTGAAATCCGTGGAATATGTTTTGAAGATAGTTATATAGTTTTTGATATCAAATATCTGTCTGAAACCGCGTCCGATACCCCGGACTATCTCGGCATAGCCTTTGAGCATTTCAGACATGAATGCAAAAAACCATTTCAGGAATCCGTTCATAATTTGCTCCATTTACGTGCCGTTCAGCACGCCGCCGTTTCATATCAGCGGGATCGTTTATTCGTTGGCAGTTTCTGCCGCCGGAACAGCTTCGGCTGTTTCTTCTGCGGAGGCGGCTTCCTCAGCAGGCGCTTCCTCTGCGGGAGTCTCTTCTGCGGAAGTCTCCTTGGCAGGCTCCTCCTTCACGGGCTCGGGCTCAGCCGGCTTTTCGGGAGTCTCTTCTTTTTTCTGCGATGCGAGATATTCCTCTATCGCACGGCGCTTTATCTCTTCCTCGTCAAGCTCGGGCTCCTGCGGACGCTTTACCTCGACCAGCGTTACGATGAACTTGTAAAGCTCGAACAGGAAGAATATCGCCATCGGTATTACGATGCATACAAAGAAGCCTGTCTTTGTGCGTATGAAATCAAGTACCTTTCCGAATACAGGAAGCTTTACCTTAGTCCATTTGCCGATGATATCGCTTGTGTATACCGGTACTGAATCGTCTATCGAGTTGTTATCGCCTCGTGTGATGTAGCTCTTGACGCCGTTTTCGTCCTCGACGGAAACAATTCTATGGGTATTCTTTACTCGCTTGCCGTCAATGATAGTCCAGAATGTGATAACGTCGTCCTTGCTGAGCGCGTTTACATCGTCTACCTGCTTGCAGATGATGAGGTCGCCCTTGCTGAATGTCGGTTTCATTGAGTCTGACTCGACTGTCATCGGGATAAATCCGAACAGATTCGCTACTCCGTTGTTCCTTCCGGAAGAAAATACCATTATTGTTATCAAAAGCGCGAGTATCAGCACGATCCACGCAAGAACGTTCATTCCGACCCTTAATGCCTTCTTCATATGTTTCTTACTCCTTTGAATTTATGTAGTTTCCACTATCTTGAAGTCCATGCTGAGCTTCAGCGTTCCGCCGATGATGTTGTCAAGGCAGTCGGGATCGTTTCCTTCGAGCCATATTACGACGGTGTATTTGTCTTTTTCCTTGGGTTTGAACTCTGTTCCCTCTGTCCTCATCACTATCGAAGATGAGAGAAACTCGCTGTCACAATCGCTTTCCTTTCCTCCACCGTTCGATTTCGTCTTGCCGTATACCGTCTTTTGTCCGTTCTTGTATACAGCGATGCGAACAGCCTCATCAACGCCCTTCGTTACGTTTTCAATATTCATTTCGCCTTTATAGCTTATCGTATCGTCGCCTGAATTAATAAGATAGAATGTGTAAGCGATATAATCGTCGCCGTTATGACTTCCGTTTACCATGTCAAGATTATCCGGCAGGTCCTCGCCGCTGATGTTTGTGATATCATATACGATATCCGCATTCAGAACAGCGTTCGCCTTGTCATATTCCGGCGTTTCAGAAAGAGTTAAGCCCTGCTGTATCATGTCGTATTTGTTCACCTTTACGGTAAAGCTTCCGAATTTGTCGTAAAAGTACGATATCGCGTACGCTATCGCCACTATCAGCACAAGTATGATAACAAGCAGTGCAAGCACTCTCATAAGTACAAAATGCCGCTTGACCTCTTTCGTCGTTCTTCTCAGTTCAAGGACGTCTCTGATCTTCTCTTCGTCTGCCATAAAAGAGACCCCCATTCATATATTTATTCACCGTCAGACCTTCTTCTGACGTACCTTTCAGCCATGTACTTGCCGGAAAGACTTCCTGCACAGTAGGCACACTCGAATGAATAGAGCGTTTCTGCCTGATGGCTGTTGAAAACTCCGTCCGCGACCGGTTCTGCTCCCAGCTCGTTTACGAAGCCGATTATTGATTTTACCGCATTGTCAGAGCGTTCGCCCTTGCCAATGTAGTTGGATACCTCCGGACTCAGCATTACATAGTCTACTGAAAAATCCGACAGGCGCATCATAGGACAGGTATTGCCTCCGAAATTCGTAAGCATGAAGTGAAAGCCGCGGTTGCGCATCTGCTGTATGACCGTGGAGACCTGTCCGTCGGTCTCTTCAAGCAGCTTTTCCGATAATTCAAAGCATATACGGCTCGTTGGTACGTTATACCGCGAGAAGTATTCCAGCAGCGTCTTTTCCGCTCTCGGCTCCTTCAGGAACTTTACCGGCATATACAGCGATATCCAGTTGAAATTCAAATCGCGCTCAACAAAGGTGTTATGGGCTTCAAGAGCCTGTATCAGCTCAAGCATGAAAAGCCTGACCGCCTGATTCGTTATCTCGCTTACATCACGGAATTTATCAGGTGTAAGCACTCCGAGCTTAGGCGAATTCAGCCGCGTCTGTGTCTGGAATGCAGCCGCCTGTCCGGTGGATATCTCCCTTATCACGCGGTATTGCAGCTCTATTGCGCGAACGCCGTCTGCTCCTGATTTTTTTGCTTCCTTTCCCATTCATGCACCTCCTCTTCAGGCAGATACAATATGCCTATGATATACTACTATATTATAGCACATATACATTCCACTGTCAATCAATTTACCTTTATTTCGGAATATATTACACAATTCACAGCTCAATTTCGGGAGTTTTCACAACGAATCATAAACTCAATAATAAATATGCACTCAATAACCGCCGTCAGGCGGTTATTGCCCCGAACTTCGTTCGGGGAGCGCAAATTCTTAATATATAAAAGGGAATTTGCGCAGCACATTTCTTTATGTCAAGCTCATTTTGCCCTAAAGGGCAAAACAATGTGCAAGAAAAATCATAAAAGCTATTATTTTTCTTGCACTTTGACAACTCAGAAATGCCTTTAAAAAGCTCTATAAAGGCATTTCTGAGTTGTTGAGCAGACATTAATAATCACGTCAAAAGTCAACAGTTTTTATGCGCTCCATTCGCCGTTATTCTGTCAAATGACCGCCCGCCCTGCAAGCTCCTCCAAGCTGAGAAACTATGCAGGACAGACGGTCATTCCGTATGCTATCCGGTCTTATGAGATATCGTATCTCCCCATATCAAGCCTTTTTTCAAACTCGTCAAGCGGCAGAGGCTTATCAAACAGGTATCCCTGTACCTCCTCACAGCCGATATCTCTCAGCATTTCGAGCTGGGCTCGGGTCTCGACGCCCTCAATGATACATTCAAGTCCCAGCTCCTTCGCCATTGCTATTACATATTTGAACATTACACTGCGGATACTGTCCTTGGATTCGTTGTCCATAGGCACAAATATCCTGTCTACCTTCAGAACGTTCCACGGAACAACTCGTATCAGATTCAGTGAAGAATAGCCCATGCCGAAATCGTCTACAGATGTGCATATGCCATGCTCCTGCAAATCCTCGACAACACGCTTCAAGTCCTTGAATTCCACGTCTGTGGTGGTTTCGGTAAGCTCTATCTCTATGTATTTATGCGGTACGTTATATCTGTCGATAATCTTTATTATATCGTCAACAAGATGCGCATTCGTCATATGCCGCCGTGAGAAGTTTACGGATATGCGTCCCGGCTTCTTTCCGCCGTCAAGCCATTTCCGCAGATGCCCGCATACCTGCTCCAGCATATGGAAGTCAAGCTTGCATATATCGCTCGTTTCCTCGAGAACAGGGATAAAATCCATGGGCGGGACTATCTGTCCCTCATGGAACCAGCGGCAGAGCGCTTCTGCGCCGCATATCTCTCCGGTAATAATATTGACCTTCGGCTGGTAGAATACGTGTATCTCGCCGTTGCTCAGCGCTTCCGGCAGCATTTTCTGTATCTTCCTTGCACGTTCCTTCTCGGACAGCATCATGTCGGAATAGAACACTATGTTGCCCTGTGCGCCGACTTTGGCTATCTGGTATGCCTGCATTATCTTGCCCATGATGTCGTTCGGTACATTGACCGTATATCCGTCAGGTATCTGAAATATGCCTGCACAAGTGGAGATATGCACCGTTTTTCCGTTCGGATTTACCAGCACGACTGCATCATTAAGATATTCAAGCAGCTCAGGCAGGTCAGTCTGCTTGCAGATGCATACGAATGTGTCTCCGCCAAGCCTTGATACTATGCCGCTTTTGCCGATAACGCTCTCTATGTGCTGATAGTGGTTTTTCAGCGCCATGTCTCCGCCTGCTCTTTGAAATTCTTCGTTCACAAGCGCAAAGTGACGAAGATTGTACTGTATGGCTGCCATTCCGTTGAAATCGCCGGGCTTGCTGTTCCATGCGAGGAATTTGAAAAAGCTGCGGATATTGCGGAATTTCATATCGTCAAAGAAGGCAAGCTCCTCCGCGATGACCTGAAGTCTGTTGCGGCTGACAAATGCAAGAGCTGTGCGCATCGTGAGGTCTACCTTGATAAGCTCCTCGTCTGTGAGAGGCTCCTCGTCCTCGGTCATGTACACCGTCATGGTGGAAATAGACATCAGCTTTGTAACAAATCGCACCTTATGCACCGGCTTGATATTCTCCGCTCCGATGTCATAGCTGCACATAGTCTCGCCGATGCCCTGCTGCTCATCGCCCGGATTCTTATAAAAGTGCGTTACGCCCTTTGCAAGCCTGAACATCGCGGATATCTCGTTCAGCAGTGCTTCTATCTGCGGTATTTCCGGCTTTTGATTTACTACCTGCGTTAGCGAAGCAAGCTGCTCATAAAGCTTCAGAAAACGATATTCCCTTTCTTTATCCATAAGACGCTCCTCTCCGTTCAATCCCGCGACTCACTGCGTCTGTCGCTTTTCGGGTGTCTCTCGTAGTATTCCTTCTTGTCTGTATACATATTCTCGTCTGCCACTCTCATCGCTGCCCTGATATCACAGCCAGATGTTACATAATTGCATCCGACAGCAAGGCTCACATCATTCGACATATCCATATGCGCACGCAGCGCCTCTACCTTTTTATAAAATTCTTCTTCCGTGCAGTTTGTTACGATAACTACAAATTCATCTCCGCCCGCACGGTATATCTCGTCTTCTACAAATATCTCCTGCAACAGGATACCTGCCTTTTTCAGCAGAATGTCTCCTGCGCTGTGACCCTGTGTATCGTTCATCGTCTTTAAGCCGTTCAGGTCAGTGAATATGACTCCAAACGGAACGGAAATGTATTCCTCTCCGTTTATGATGCCGGTTACGCGGTTGTTCATGGCGTTTCTGTTCTGTACGCCCGTCAGGATATCCGTGAATCCGAAAAATTCCAGCCGCTTGACCATGTTGTAATTCGCTATCTGCGAGGACAGGAAGTAGGTTGTCAGCTCAAGTATCTCCTTTATCTGGAATACCTTGTCTGTATCATAATTCGTCGCCCAGATAAATCCCATTATCTCGCCGTTGTACTGGAGCGGGAACATAACTACGCTCCTTACGCCCGCTTCATCAAGCGACTGCCACCACATATGGTTGACCTCGCTGATGTACTTCATGTCGTCTTCGTCCTTGATGATGATGCAGTCGCTCTCGCCAAGCGTTTCAAGCCACGATAAGGCAAGGTCATAAAAATTGATGAAATCCGTCGCCGTTTTCAGCGTGCTCTTTTCCCTGACGCTTTTCGCAAGTATCGAACAGGTGCCGTTGCTTGGATTCAGAAGCATTATCGTGCATACCTCCGCCTTGCACAGCTCACGGATATCATGCACAACTTCCGAAAGCGTCGAGCTGAAATCCTTTGTGCCGTGAAGCTTTATACAGGTGCGCAGCACCTCGTCAGAGGCTCCCGGTGAATGAGAGGAGGTCAGACAAACACGGGCTGCATCCGATAATTGAGTCGAATATGCACAGTAGTATGTGTTGCCTTCCTCATAATCAAGCGGTATCACAAACACATTGAACCACATATCAAGCTTGCTCGGGTGAACAAATGTGTGGATAGGCTCCTTCAATACTGCCGCCCTGTAGCAGATGTCTTCAAAATTCGGGTCCTTCGGTATGTAATCTGAATACAGCGAGTTGGGGATAAACTTGATATCACCTGTCATTCTCATACCGCGAACGACTTCGTATTTCGGATGCTCTATGACTTCGATGTATTTCCTGTTGCCTGCAGCGATACGTATCTCACCGCATTTACCGTCCGGAGTTTTTTCAACGGATAAGATGCTTGTCATTGGATAGTAGCTTTCTGCAACCTTCTGAAAATCCATAAAAACTCCTTCCTGCGCCGGAATATCTGCGTTCTGACGCATTTTTTCATATTATCCTTGTCATGTATTGCCTTTGTCAGCCTGCAAGTCTCTTGCAGTAGGCGATGAATTCCCTGTCAGGAAGCGGCTTCGAGAAGTAATAGCCCTGTATCAGATTTCCGCCGAACGATGTGATGATGTCCAGCTGCTCCTTCGTCTCTACGCCCTCCTGCAATACCTGCAGCTTGATAGATTTAAGCTGGTTCACCGTTATCATCAGGAAATCCATGCCCTCCTGATCCGTCGCCTTCCAGAGCAGCGACTTGTCTATCTTTACCGTTCTGTAGTTGTTGGACATGAGATTCGCAAGATTGGAATAGCCTGTTCCGTAATCGTCCATAGAAAATGTGAAGCCATATTCCCGCAGCTGTTTCAGGGTCTCCTCGAAAATGCCGTTCCGGAATACGTCTACAGTCTCGGTCAGCTCGAGATTTATAAACGAGACGGGTATATTGTATTTTTGCAGTATCCTTGCGAATTTCTGCACTATATTCGCGTCGCCGAGCTGATACGGCGAAACATTCAGCTCTATCCACTCGATGCCGTAATGCTCGGGGTGATATTCTGCACAGAATTCGCAGACCTTCTCCAGCACTATCTCGCCAAGCGCTGAGATGAGTCCGTATTCCTCAGCCGCACTTATAAATTCATCAGGCGGTATGAAGCCAAGCTCCGGGTCGTCCATTCTGACAAGCGCCTCCGCCGAAACGATAGACTGAGTATCAACTGACCATATCGGCTGATAATATACGAGGAATGACCGGTTCTCACAGGCTCGCCTTACAGCATTGAGCATCCTCGTGCGCTTGCGGAGGATATCTACGTCCTTGTGGTCGCGCAGCACTACGTTGGAATCCGTAAAATTCAGGTTCCTGCCGCGGTGGAATACAGAATCCAGCGTAACACTGTCTGCATCGTCCGGAAGATGTATTACCGTTACCAATGCATTGAAGTAAACCTTCTTGTCACCGACAGACCAGCTTTGATTGAACATCGCTTCCAGTGCGATAAGGAAGTCGTTTTCTACGATGCTGTAATCCTTGACGCTGCTTCTGTCCAGCATCACTGCGTACTTTTCCGCGCTGTAGGCATAGACATTGTGATGTCCTACCTTTTTTGACAGCTTTTCGCAGACACTACGGAATGCCGCTGCCTTTTCTTCGCCGGAAAGCGTGCTGAGAAGCTGCTCTGTGTTTACAAGCGAGACAGCGATAAGCGTCATCTCTCTTTTCAGGTCGCACGCCGTTTTGTAGTAGTCAAGAAATTCCTTTCGCTTGTAAACATTCAGGTCGGGGTCAACTTCAAGACTCGCATTCTCAAAAACTATCGCCATCAGCGTCAGCATGAGCGCTTCTGTAAAAAGCTGTATCTGAAGCTGGCGGAAAATCATCTGTATAACGATACCGGCTACTACTACTCCAAGTCCCGAAAGCAGACAGCCTACCTTCCTCTTGGGTATGAATACGACATTTTTCAGAAGCCCTGCTATCGTCTGGATAAGATACATCGCACTAAGAAAATGCAAAAGCAGAAATGCTTTTCCACGGGTATAATTGCAGTCTGCATCATAGTAGAACAGGAAATGCAGGAAAATATTCGCCGCTATCAGCAGCGCTGTGACCGCCGCAGGGATACTGTAAAATATATAATTCTTTTTGTGCCAGTTCATAAGATATCCGCTGATACACTGAATGTACAGTCCGAATATGCACATCGTCAGCACATTGACAAAAAAGTATGTATTGATTGCGATATTCGCTGCAAACGGGTATCCCGCTGCTGCAAAAGCTCCAGCTGAGATGTTGCTCAGGCTTCCGGTAAAGACACAGCCGCAAAGAATAGCGTACAAAGTGTGCTTAAAGTGCTTGATGCGCTTCGTCATCGCAAAGTACAAGATGCAGCAGACACTCAGCATCACTGCGGCTATATCATAGGAATTATTATATATCATGCCCGTCATATCGCTCATCTCCTTGTCTGTGGAGGCTGTGGCAAAGCCTGCTCCGGGTGCCGCGCTCCCACATTCGTTAACTGAATGCTCTGATACACACTGTGGTTTTTCCGTTCATCCGTTCACGGCTCCTAAAAGCTTCCCGCTTTTTTACTATGCCGCGCCCGGCTATATAAACTTTGTATATACATATTATACGACATTATGTACCGAAAGTCAATGTACAATGCGCATAATGTGTTCTCTGAAACTTTGAGCATATCGCAGTTTCTGCCCTCCCGGCTTTTCACTAATCCCGTCCGCAGCCGCAATTACTGCGGTTTCTGCTATCTCCCGTCATTTTGGCTATTCAGCATAAATTTTATTCACTAAACACTTGAATTATCATTCGTTTTGTGCTATAATGTATGGTGAGATCTCTGCATATACACTATGTCACCAGATGTAAATTGATATGGGATATTAAGGCAACACCGCACAAAGACCGCCTGACGTCTTTGTACTGAATCTGCTTGGATATTTTCCGTCATCTTGCACAGAAATTCCTTGACATACGTCAGTACGCCTGTGGAATTTCTATACAATCTGACGAAAAATCTCACGGCGCATCTTCAGCACAATCTTTGTGCGGTATTGCCTTAAATCATTCTGAGAGGATGTGAACATTGTGGCTAATAATGCGAAATACACAGAATCAGATATTCGCACAGCTTTAAACTCAGGCGAATTAACTGCTTTTTATCAGCCCAAATACGATACTATCACCGGACAGATGAAAAGCGCTGAAGCTCTTGTACGCTGGGTCAAGCCCGACGGTACTGTTATCTCACCATTTTTCTTCGTCCCTGTTGCTGAAGAATCCGACCTCATAATGGATATCGACTGGTACGTCTGCGAGCTCTCCTGCAAAACACTTGTGAAACAGAACTTTATGCCGCAATTCCCGATATCTGTCAACTTCTCACGCAGACATATCCAAGAAGCCAACTTCGCTGAGAAACTGTCCGCTTTAGTCGACAAGTATGCGCTGCCTCATTCCCTTATTATGATCGAGATCACAGAATCCGCCATGATTGGCAATGAAAGCTCCCTCCTCCCTTGGATAACTTCCATTCGTGACGCAGGCTTCAAGGTCGCTATCGATGATTTCGGCAGCGGTCTCTCCTCACTGCAGTTCGTTAAGGATATACCAGTAGATATCCTGAAAATAGACAAGTCACTCCTCAGTCACAACTGCGAAGATGAAAAGGAACGGATCGTCCTCGAAAGCATCTTCACTTTCGCTCACAGACTGCATATGAAAACTGTCGCCGAGGGCGTCGAAACAAAAGAACAGCTCGGTTTCCTCCGCAGCTGCGACTGCAACCGCATACAGGGATACCTCTTCGCAAAGCCTATGCCGGAGGAAGAATACCTGAAATTATGTATGGAGCATAAGGTCATGGAAGAAGCTACTGATGTCCTGCAGGCACAAAGCTCAGCCGGTACTATGAGCCTTCTTATCGACGCCATTTTCCGCCGATATCCACTCGTTATCTTCACTAACCTGACGAGAAACAGCTTCTATATGATGGCTTATGAGAATTTTACCACTACCTCCTGCCCCTCTACCGGCGTATTCGATGAACTGATTGTCCACGGCGCAAGCAGTATGCACCCAGATGACCGCGATATCTTCGCCTCAACCTTTAACAGGGAACGGCTTATCGAAGAGTATAAAAACGGCACACAGACGCTCCGCCTCGTTACACGTCAGCTCGGCGATGACGGCGTTTACAGACGAGTCGAAACCGTTGACTACTTTGTTAAAAGCAACTATTCCGATGACGTCCTCGCAATTACCCTCTGCGAAAATCTGGCTGATCCTCCCATTGAAGAGATCGAAAGCCAGATCAGATGCGTTGAAGGTATCTCCACTCAGCAGGCTGCTGAGATCATGAAGATATTTGAAAAGTATGTCTGATCTTTACCCTGCAACATTTTGGCTCTGCGGATAGAGTGCCCTTTCCGCAGAGCCTTTGTTTATCAATACATAGCTTTTTGTGCGCATAGGCTTGAATGCATTACTGCGCAAACGGCTCCCGGAAGTTGATTTCTACTTCCGGAAGCCGTTTTTTGTGTGTGACCTCTTAATCGAATGTGATTATACACGAAGTGATTTCTATAGTAACCGCCAACCAAATCCAGCCACAATCAATTCGAAAATGAGCCGAGGCAACTCCTCGGCTCATTTATCACTTCACTTCTGCCGCATTTCAAGTATCTGCTTTCCAGTATATCCAGCCTTTTTAGCCTCCCGTTCTAATTCTGCCGCCTTGTCGATGAGTGCGACTATCTGTGCCGAAGGACAGGATGTGTCTCCGGCAGGAATACTGTCCACAAACTTGCGGCGAGCGTGCGACCAGCAGCCTGCGTGCAGATAGTCTCCCGAACCATAAGACCCCAGCCCATCGGTCTGCACGATACCGTCATAACCGCCGAGAAGTTCCTCTGCGGTCACTTTTGAACGGTTGTCCCGATAGGTGTAGATAGCGATCAGGAGCTTCGCTGATGCTCCTGTGCAGACCACCCACATCTGTCCCTTCTTTTTCACAGGCTTTCCCTGTATTTTCAGGACACGCAGCGTGGTTTCATCGGCATTCAGAACAGGTTCGAGATAAGCATATTTCCAGAAATGCTCCACAACCGGCTTTAGCCATTCTGAACTTTTGATGATCCAATTTGCAAGCGATGTGCGGTTCAGGTAGATTCCCTGCATCCTGAAGTGCTGTTCCATACGGTAAAGCGGTTCGCCAAGCAGATATTTTGCCTCAGTGATGTATGCGATCATTTCTGCTTCGGGCAGCCCTCTTGGAATAACAGCAACGGGGGTCAGGTTCGGAGCTTTCACAATATTCGCCTTATCTCCATGCTTATCGCAGTGTTCACATTTATACACCTCACGGAAATATGTGATCTTAAAGATTTTCGCAGGGATAATGCAGAGCCGTGTAGTGATGTGCTCTTTGGAAAACGGCACAAGCGTACCGCCGCAGATTGCACATTTCCGCTGATCTTCGGGAAGTGTATGCACGATTTCTTTTGTTTCAAGGTCACCGCGCAGTTCATTTCTGCCACGATGTTTTCCGGTTTTCTTCGATTTTTTTGTGATGGAATCCTCGGTAGGCTCGGCGGCAGAAAGATTTGAAAATTCTTCCGCTTCGTTGAACACATTACCGTCCAGATCCATCTGCCCATCGCAGAGGAATTTCGATTTCTCGCTTTTCTGCTCGAAGAGCATCTTGTTCCGTTTGAGTATCTGCTCTTCCAGATGTTCAATGTGCAGGTCTTTATCTTCGTTCGATTTTTTCAGCTCGTCAATTTCATTTTCAAGCTCAGAGCACTTCTGCACAGCGGCTTCATATGCTGCTTTCAGTTCTTCGTATGTCATAGCAAAAGCACTCCCTTCCCTGAATTTCCGGACGGTTCATGATACTCTGATTATACCATGATTTGCCCGATTTTTCAAGGAAAAGAGTGCCTTGAAAGCATAGAATTATTGTCCACATTACTGTATATTTTCATCGTGGAAAAGTCAGCATATATCCACACCGCCGACTACTTTTTTGATTGCCTTTGGTTGGTCAACCGACAGCCCCTGCATGAGCCATATGAATTGCTCACGAGTAATATTCCTGACCTCCTGCTCATTGCGCGGCCAAGAAAATTTCCCATCTTCAAGGCGCTTATACAGCAGCAGAAAGCCGTCATCTTCCCACAGAAGTACCTTCATACGATCTCTGCGACGACCACAGAACAGAAACGCACTGTTTGTTGTGAACAGGTCAAGCTGGAACTGCTGCTGTACCAACGCCGCCAGCCCGTCAATGGACTTCCGCATATCCGTATGTCCGCAGACGATGTAGATATTGTCAGCAGTTAGGTCTTTCAGCATTCTTTCAGACCTCTCAACAGCGTAAGGAGAAGCCCCTCGGATATATCTGCTGGCATTTCGACTTCGATCCCGTCTTTACGGACGATCATCTTTTGTGGGACAGCGGGTTCAGCTTTCTCAGGTTCTGCACCGCCTGCAATACATTGTGTCTGCACCGTAGCAGTAGCACAGGTGACGCTTTGAGAGACACTCAGCGGTACGATCTGCTGCAAGGGGAAGTCGGCTCTTTTCAGCAGTTCTTTTCTCACCACATTCAGGCGTGAGTAGTATGTGTGCTGACTGATTCCCTTTTCCTTGCACCAAGCTGTTACGGTCATACCACTGCTCTGACATTCTGCGATTTCTTCTGCCCATTCCTGGTACCGTAGTTCTCTCTTTATTTCTTTGATCGTTGCCATGTGCTCAGCTCCTTTCAGCGTTTTCCACTTCGGAACTTTTTTACTGCTTTTTCATTATGCTGTAAAGGGCTGAGGGTGGTTGGCGCTTGCAGTCAAAGTTCAAAAAAAGACACGGCTCTCACTATTTTGAGAACCGTGTCTACTTGATTATTGTTGCTCACTAATATTTTAACTTGCAGATGTATTTAATATATCAGTATAAATTCTTGCATTAGTATATATCACCCAATCAGAAACTGTTGTATTACCCATTTGATCTGACCATGCTACAGTATCGGTTGAACCATCGTGGTCAAACAGTGAAACAGTTAATTCAACCTTATAATTTGCATATAAGTAGGTATCCTTAAAGTTAGTTTGATTACCAGTAAGTGCATTAAATGTTATCGGTATCTTATAGACATACTGCTCATTTTCAAATTGCGCAACATCGTCTATATCAAAAATATAAGTGTGCGTTGTAGAATTAGTGTATACTGGTGCTTTTCCACCAATCACGCTTAATGTGTCTAAATAACTGTCAATTGATACCTCTGAATAGCTACCGTCTTCCTGTTTCTGATACAGCTTGAGAACGCATCCCAAATACTGTGCTTTGCTGGCATTCAATAA
>JAEEGL010454865.1_pt1 | contig 32832 bp, 29 predicted proteins | sample 9134231 | NCBI WGS metagenome assembly JAEEGL01 (sample SAMN16246548, study PRJNA631951) | gut metagenome | biome: gut microbiome; feature: rumen; material: fiber-attached | host: Bos | place: Iran: Karaj | collected 2018-10
CTCTTTATATTGTTTGTTGAGACTGCGATAGGCACGGGCAGACATACGAACACGCATTGGCTTGCCATCAACCATGACGACTCTTGTTTGTAAATTGGTGTTCCATCTACGGCGTGTAGCTCTTAATGAGTGAGAACGGTTATTACCACTCATTGGTCCTTTTCCTGTAACTGGACATACTCTTGACATATCGTAGCCCTCCTAATTTTCGTTCCGGTCAATATTACCACAAGAGGAACGAGAAATGCAACATTGATTTTATCAAAGTTTTATATTTGGATAATTTATCTCGAATTCTTCTTTGCTCAAGCGGTTCTTGCAATTAGCAAGCATGGTCTTATATAACAACCCTTTTTGATCAAAAGTGATGTATCTAGCATGTCCTTTATTGGTGTAGAAATGAACGACCTTTTTCTTCTCACTTTTCTCTTCATCAATATACACTACATCTGCATAATAGTAGATTGTCTTTTTTCCGTATTTTGTGACCTCCACATATTTCTTATTAACTTCATAAAAAATATTGAAAGGAGTGATGACCATTAAGGCAATTCCGCTGAGAGCCCAAAGGCCAATAATGAGCCATTGCTTCCAATCCCATGGCCATGTTAGAAAAGTATTCATAAACATCAAAAAGATTAATCCTCCGACAAATAAGACAGAGATGATTAACATAATCATGGTTTTTCGTAAAAGCGGATAGACTTTCATTTCACTTAAGTATAAAAGTTTCTTAAGAAAAAAGAAATTGTTTCTATTTCTTTACGTGCGCACATAAAATATAATAAATGCGTGGAGGAATATTACTATGAACGAAAAAGTAGTGGCTATGATTCTCGCTGGTGGAAAAGGCACTCGTCTTTTTGCGTTAACCAAAAAGACCGCTAAACCTGCCGTCAGTTTCGCTGCTAAATATCGCATAATCGATTTCCCTCTTAGTAATTGCGCTAATAGTGGAATCAACACCGTAGGGGTTTTAACCCAGTACGAGTCAACCGAACTAGATACCTATATAGGTAATGGAGAAAAGTGGGGCCTTAATGGTGTGCACTCACTAATGACATCCTTAGCTCCTCGTCAAACCGAAGAAGGGGCTAATTGGTATAAAGGTACCGCGGATGCCATTACCCAAAATATCGAATTTCTCGATAAAAACGATCCTGACTTTGTCATCATTCTTTCTGGCGACCATATTTATAAAACCCGCTATGACGAAATGATTGCTTTACATAAAAAGACAGGTGCGGATGCCACAATATCCGTCATTGAAGTGGATCCCAAGGAAGCTTCTCGTTTTGGCATTATGGCGGTCGATTCTAAAGATCGCATCGTCGAATTCCAAGAAAAGCCCAAAAACCCCAAGAGCAATTTAGCCTCCATGGGTGTTTATTGTTTCACTTGGAAAACCTTAAGAAGATATCTCAAAGAAGATGCCAAAGACGAAGATAGCGATCATGACTTTGGTAAAAATATCATTCCTAACATGTTAGGAGATGGCAGAAAAATGCAAGCCTATCGCTTCAAAGGATATTGGAGAGACGTTGGAACATTAGCGTCATTACATGAAGCAAATATGGATATTGCTTTAGGTAAAAAAGAATTAAATCTTTACGATAATGATAATTCCACTCGTATCTATACCGAAGACACTCATAGTGTTCCACAATACATCGGAAAAGAAGGAAACATCAAACGCTCTATTGCTAACCAAGGTTCTATTATTTTAGGTTCTGTCGATAGTTGTGTTATTTCTAGCGATGCTATCGTATGTGAAGGCGCGATATGTACACGTTGCGTTATTATGCAAGGCGCTCTTGTTAGAAAAGGTGCGCAAGTAAATAATGCCATTATTGGACCAGATGCTGTCGTGGAAGAAAATGAAAAAATCAATCTCGATAGTGATGAAATTGTTTTAATTACGAGAGGAGGAAAGAAATAATGAGTAAGGTTATTGGTATTTGTAACTTACATAACGAACCATCGTTAGGGGAATTAACCAAAACAAGACCTCTTGGCACTGTCACTTTTTTAGGTCGTTATGCCATCATGGACTTCTTATTATCAAATTTCTCCAACTCCGGAATTAATATTATGCCTATTCTCGTAGAGAATAATGTTGGTCTTATCCGCAGTCATCTTCGCGATGGCAATATTTGGATTAATAACACAAAAGTAGGCTTTATTCGTTTATTGATGAATGAAAAAGCCCTTAGCAATCCTACATTAAACACTGATGTGAATAACATGTTAGCCAATGGAGGCATCATTAATAACATCGAATGTGATTATGTCATCGTGGCATCTCCACATTATCTCTACTCTTTTGATTTCAATAATTTGGTCCATGCTATTGAACAAAATGGTGCGGACATCATGATGATGTATTCTTCAAGAAATGATGCTGATGTAGAATTTCAAAATTGCGACGCTCTTCTTTTAGATGGCAATCGTGTTATCAATTGCAAAAAGAACACTGGAGCTCGCCAATCTGCGGATATTTCTCTATCAGCTTATATCTTTAAAAAATCCGTTTTAAGAGAACTCTTACTGGATAGTAAAGAAATCTCTGTTTTCTATACTTTAAAACATTTAATTACCAATGCCATCCATAGTGGCAAATATAACATTCAAGGTTATAAATTCTCTGGATACGTCGTTCCTATCCTTTCTTTAGAAGGATATGTGAAAAAATCCTTTGAATTATTACCTTATGAAACTAGACAAAAATTATTCTTAAAAGATTGGCCAATTTATACAACCACTCATAACACTCCTCCCACTTTATATATGGAGGATGCACAAGTGAAGAATTCCTTTATCGCTAATGGATCAGTTATCGAAGGAAAAGTGGAAAATTCCATTCTTTCGCGTGACGTGAAAGTGCGTAAAGGCGCGGTCGTTAACAACTGCATTATTTTCACCCATACAGAAATCGGTGAAGGTGTCGAACTTAATTATGTCCTTTCTGATAAATCCGCGGTTATTAATAATGTCAAATCATTGCAAGGGGATTTAGATAATCTCATCGTCGTCCCCCAAGGAGCGAAAGTCTAATATGCGTATCGTCATGGTAGCTAGCGAAGCTAAACCATTTTGCAAAACCGGTGGTTTAGCAGACGTTACTTATTCTTTATCTAAAGAACTAATCAAAATGGGAGAAGATGTATCTATCATCCTCCCCTTTTACGAACATATACGTGAACGTATGCATCCGGAGACACGTTTAATTCATCACTTCTTTGTCTCTATGTCATGGAGAAGAGAAGAGGCTCGTGTTTTTGAATCGCAAGCGGATGGTATTAAATACTATTTCATCGAAAACGCTCATTATTTCGATAGGCCAAATCTCTATGGTGATAATGATGATGGAGAAAGATTTGCTTTCTTCTCTTTAGCGGCACGTGAACTCCTTTATCGCATGGATGAAAAACCCGATATTGTCCATATTCACGATTGGCAACCCGGCATGCTTCCATGCTTAATCAAAGAAGATATTTACGCTAGAGATTTCTTTAAGAAAACCAAATTCATCATGACTATCCATAACCCCGCTTTCCAAGGGTTCTTAGATAGAAGCGCTCTTAGAGAAATCTATAACTTACCCGAATATCTATATGATGAAGGACAAGTCCGTTTTGAAGGACGTGTCTCCACCTTAAAAGCGGGTATTGTTTATTCCGATATCATTACCACAGTTTCACCCACTCATCATTTAGAATTACTAACTCCTGAAGGCGGCCGTGGTTTAGATAATGTTTTACGTTTAAGAGAATGGGATTTCTTAGGTATTTTAAACGGCATTGACTATGAAGAATTCAATCCCGAAAATGATAAAGAAATTCCCTATAATTTCTCTATTAAAGATGCTGTAGAAAAGAAAAAACTCTGCAAAAAGGCCTTATTTGAGGAATTACACATTCAAGATTATGGTCAACCTTTATTCTCTATGGTGACAAGAATCACCTGGCAAAAAGGCTTTGATTTAGTCTTCCCGGCGGTGGAAGAATTGCTCCAAAGAGGATGTAATATTGTCATCCTTGGAAGTGGGGAAAGAGATTATGAATTAAGATGGGAAGATCTCCGCAATAGATACCCGGATAAAGTAGCTATCTATATTGGATATAGTGATCCATTAGCCCATCGTATCTATGCTGCTAGTGATTTCTTCATGATGCCATCATTATTTGAGCCATGTGGTTTAGGGCAAATGATTGCCCAAAGATATGGCACCTTACCTATCGTGAGAAGAACCGGTGGCTTAAGAGACTCCGTCATTAACTATGACGGCACTAACGAAAAGACCAGTAATGGTTTTGGCTTTGATGAATATAGTGTTTGGGAAATGACCAGAACCTGTATTTATGCTTATGACCAATACCAAAAGAAAACATTAATGGCAAAACTTATCAAGAATGCTATGAAGACCGATAATTCTTGGAAGAAATCGGCCGAGCAATATTTAAAAATGTATCAATACGCTATCAAAACAAAATAAAAAGGAGTTCTATTATGGGCTACGATTATCAAAAAATAGAAAAGAAATGGCAAAAATATTGGGAAGATAATCAAACATTCAAAACTGATGTTTGGGATTTTTCTAAACCCAAATTCTATGCCTTAGACATGTTCCCTTATCCCAGTGGTGTCGGTTTACACGCTGGTCACCCAGAAGGCTATACCGCCACTGATATAGTTTCTCGTATGAAAAGGATGCAAGGATATAACGTCCTTCACCCGATGGGATATGATTCTTTTGGTTTGCCCGCGGAACAATACGCTATTCAAACTGGTAACCACCCGGAAAACTTCACTAAGAAAAACATCGAAACTTTTTCTAAACAATTAAAAGAACTCGGTTTTGATTATGACTGGGATAAAGTCATCGCTACAAGCGATCCTGACTTCTATAAATGGACACAATGGATATTTAAAGGCCTCTTCCTCGATGGCTACGCCAAATATATCGATATGCCTGTGAACTGGTGCGAAGAATTAGGCACCGTCTTATCAAATGACGAAGTCATCGATGGTAAAAGTGAAAGAGGTGGGTATCCTGTTATTCGTAAAAACCTCAAACAATGGGTTATTGATCAACCTAAATTTGCCGAACAATTATTAGAAGGTCTCAATCGTATTGATTGGCCGGAATCCACAAAAGAAATTCAAAGAAACTGGATTGGTAAATCCATCGGCGCCCTCATTGATTTTAAAGTCGCTGATAGCGATAAACAATTTACTGTTTTTACCACCAGATGTGACACCCTTTTTGGCGCTACCTATTGCGTTCTTTCTCCAGAACATGACTTAGTGAAACAAATCATGTCCAAAGATAAAGCTCAAGAAGTGGAAGAATATATCAAATTAGCCGCTTCTAAATCAGAATTAGAAAGAACTTCTTTAAGTAAAGAAAAGACTGGCGTTTTTATCGGTGCTTATGCTATTAACCCCGCTAACAATAAAAAGATTCCTATTTATATTTCTGATTATGTCTTATCTTCTTATGGCACTGGCGCCATTATGGCGGTTCCTGCTCATGACAGTAGAGACTATGCTTTTGCTAAGAAATTTGGTATTGAAATCATCCAAGTTTTAGAAGGTGGAGATATTTCTAAAGAAGCTTATGAAGATGATGGCTTACATATTAATTCTGATTTCCTCAATGGATTAAATAAACAAGATGCTATCGATAAGATGTTAGCTTGGTTAAACGAAAAAGGCATCGGCAGTCAAAAAATAAATTATAAATTTAGAGAATGGATTTTCGCCCGTCAAAGATATTGGGGAGAACCTGTTCCAGTGGTCCATCTTGAAGATGGAACCATCTACGCTCTTCCTGACGAAGAACTTCCTTTAGTGCTTCCTGTTTTGGATGATTATAAAGGTCATAATGGCAAAGCTCCTTTGGAGAATGCCACAGAATGGAAACAATATGTCACTAAAGATGGAAGGAAAGGTCTTAGAGAAACATCCACGATGCCCGGAAGCGCTGGTTCATCTTGGTATTTCCTTAGATATATCGATCCCCACAATGACAAAACGTTCTGTGATAGAAAACTCGCGGATCATTGGCTCCCTGTCGACTTATATATAGGCGGACCCGAACACGCAGTCGGGCACCTTATGTATGCTCGTATTTGGACTAAATATCTCCATGAAAAAGGTCTCTTATCCATTGATGAACCATTTAAGAAATTGGTCCATCAAGGCATGATACTAGGCGCAAATGGCATCAAGATGGGTAAAAGATACCCTGAATTTGTTATCAATCCTAGCGATATAGTCAAAGACTATGGTGCGGATACCCTCCGTCTATACGAAATGTTTATGGGACCATTAGAAGCCAGTAAACCTTGGAGCAATCAAGGCGTAGAAGGCGCTCATAAATATCTCGAACGCGTCTATCGTATGATTTTAGAAAACGATTATGTTATTGATGGAGAAGTCCCTGAGTTAGATTTGATTTATAATCAAACAGTGAAAAAAGTTACAGAAGATTATGAAAATCTCGCTTTTAACACCGCTATAAGCCAGATGATGATTTTCACAAACGAAGTATATAAAGTGGGTAAACTACCTAAGAAATACGCTGAAGGATTTGTGAAAATGATTTATTGTATTGCTCCTCATATTGGGGAAGAAATGTGGCAACAGCTCGGTCATGATAATACCATTACTTATGAATCATGGCCCACTTATGATGCTTCTAAATTAGTGCTTAATACCATTAAGATGGGTGTTTCTGTCAACGGCAAACCACGTGCCACCATTGAAGTCGCAGTGGATGCTAGTGAAGAAGAAATCAAAGAAATAGCCTTAAATGAAGAAGGCGTGAAACGTCATACCGAAGGTAAAGAAATCAAAAAAATCATTGTCGTAAAAGGCAAAATTATTAATATCGTGGCAATTTAGTTATGGATTTATGTATTGATATTGGAAATACCACTTTTGTGGTAGGTGTTTATAAAAATAAAAAACTAGTTAAGAAAGACTTTTTTCTTGTCGATGAAGTTTTAGACGCAGAACAATACGAAGTGAACTTCCTAACTTTGTTAGGAAATCATGGTGTTAATCCAAACAAAGTTCATCGCATCATGTATTCTTCTGTTGTTCCTGATGTTGATAAGAAATTACTACCACGTTTAAACGATATTTTTTCTTGCCCCATCCATAGAGTTAAAGAAAAACCATTAGATTTATCCTTTGGAAAGATCGATGTCAATGAAGTTGGTGATGATTTATTAGCCGCACTTATTGGCGCAAAAATCAAATATGGTTATCCTACAATAATTGCGGATTTAGGAACCGCAAGTAAAGTTCTTTTATTAGATAAAAAGGGAGTATTTGATACTTGTTTAATCATTCCTGGTTTAAGCATGTCTATTGCTTCTTTATCTAGTAAGGCCGCTTTACTACCTAACATTAAATTGGAAACACCGAAATCTGCTTTAGCACATAATACGGTTGAAGCTATGAATGCTGGTGTTATTTTAGGCCACGTTGATATGTTAAGTGGCTTAGTGAAAAGAATTGAAAAGGAGATAGGCTATCCCTGTAAAAGAATATTAACCGGTGGATCTTCTATCTACATTAAAGACTTACTGAAAGATGACTTCGTCTATGACGCTGATTTATGTGTCGATGGATTAGAAGCTATCTTAGGAGACGAATATGATTAATTATCAAAAATTAGTGGAATCTTATAAAAGCAAAGCAATGGAAACCCTAAAGGGTTTTGTTGCTATTGATTCTGTTTTAGATGAATCCACAAAAGATAAAGAAAATCCTTTTGGAAAAGGTGTTTCAAAAGCATTGAATTATATTGCTGATATAGCGAAAAAAGATGGTTTTCAAGTTACCAATTATAACAATATGATCGTGGAAATTCTTATTGGTAACGGACCTAAAAATATTACCATCATGGCTCATGCAGACGTCGTTCCTGCAGGTACAGGCTGGAATCAAAACCCATTTGAAGTTGTTAAAAAAGATGGTGTTTTATATGGTCGCGGTGTCGCTGATGATAAAGGTCCATTGGTGGCTTGTTATTATGGCTTAGTAGCATTGAAAGAAAACGGATTATTAGGTGATTATCAAGTTCGTTTTCTTGTTGGTGGCAATGAAGAATCCGGTTCTTTAGGAATGATTTATTATTTTGAAGAACTGAAAAAACCGCAACCTACATTAGGCTTTTCACCCGATGCCGACTATCCTTTGATCTTTGCTGAAAAAGGAATTATAGGTTTTGAGGTTAAAAAAGAATTAGCCATTAAAGGAGTAAAATATATCCATGGAGGCGTCGCTCATAACGCTGTTATTGAGAAGTGTGACGTGTGTCTCGATGATGCCAAATTATTCGTTGATTATTTAACGAAAAAAGGCATTAAATTTATTGTCGAAAACGATGTTGTTAGTTTCATCGGAAAAGCTGCACATGGGGCCACTCCAGAACTAGGAATTAACGCCGGGATTATTGCCTTAAAAGAAGTTGGTGAGTATTTCGATAACGATGAATTAAGATTGTTAGCTAATAAGTACTCTAATTTGCAAGGAAAAGGCATAAATGCAGATGGAAATTCACCAGAAATGGGACATAATTCTGTTAATGTTGGAATTATTAATTTTGACGGAAAAGAAATATCGATGGTCGTCAATTTTAGATATGTCGATACTTGTGACAAAAAACAGTTAATTGAGAACATTAAAAACGCTAACAAACCATTCGAAGTAATAGTGCATGGCGATTCCCATTTACTATATTATCCAAAAGATAGTGTTTTAGTATCTACACTTTTAAAAGTGTATCAAGAAGAATATAAAGACTATCAAACTCCTCCATTAGCGATAGGAGGAGGCACATACGCCAAAGAAGCAGACAATACGGTTGCCTTTGGTATGCAATTACCAGATTGGGATGCTAAAATGCATTCCCCTGGTGAACAATTAAGAGAAAAAGACTTCTATAAAGGCATGGAAGTATACGCACATGCAATTATAGAATTAGGAAAAAAATTATAATGCGCACTAAATATAAAGCCTGGACAAAACCATATTTAGATGAACATAAGGAAGTACAAATTGATATTCCTTCTTTATCGGCTTTAACATGTCCGTATTTTTTAGAAATTGGTTCTGGAAAAGGACAATTTATTCTCAACATGGCTAAGAACAATCCAGACAAATTATTTATCGGTGTAGAACGAAATCAAACATGTGCTGGTTTTACTGCCAAAAAGCTTGTTGATGAGCACATCGAAAATGCCAAAATTATGTGGGAAAATGCTGATCGAATTTTGATGGATTTACCCAATAATATTGTCGATGTTATCTTCCTTAACTTTTCTGACCCATGGCCAAAGAAAAAACACGCTAAAAGAAGGTTAACGGCAGGACAATATTTAGCCGCTTATTACCGTGTTTTGAAAAAAGATGGAAAAATTATCATGAAGACCGACCAAAAGGATCTTTATGATTTTACTTTAGAAAATTTAGAAGAAACCAAGTTCCACATTATTTATAAAACGGAAAATTACAAAGAATTAGATGATTTTGACGTAACTACGGAATATGAGGATGATTTTAGAAAGGAAGGATTACCAATCTATCGGATAATCCTACAAAAATAGCCTATGATGCGTCATTATTCTCTCTTTTATTCTTATAAACATATTGGTGATGTACTTATCATTATTTTTAATAATGATAAAAAATCCACGAAAAATGTGAGAAAAGGACAAGTCGAAATTATCTATCATGAAAATGAAATTATTGGCTATAACATTTTTGATATTCGTAATGTGGTCAAAATTAAAACAGAAGGTTTGATATATTTACCGTCTCCTGCCTTTATTAATGTTATCAATTCGATATTAAAAAATAATGGTGCGGAAGAATTGGATTATGTTAAAGAATCTGGATATTTCATTGGTGAGATAAAAAATATTGAAAAAATAGATAATGAAAAATCCTTAGTGGCTATTGATATTAAAAAAGAGGTAATTAATGCCGTTACCAAAAATAGCGATTTACATCTTCGTGACAAAGTTGTTGTGGCTACAGTGGACACAAGATTGAATAATGGCGAATTAGTTAAATCCTCTAATTTAGGACAAACAATTATAAATGGTCACTTATGTAACGAAAAAGAATTACAAATTAGTGATGAAGATAGTGTATTAATTCTCGATAAAGATGAGGAAATTGGTAAAGATTTCTTTACCACGGAGGCAAAATAATGTTAGAAGTTGAATTAAAAAAGCAAGGCAAAATATCACGCCTGACCAATAAAACATTTCAATTCCCGAAAGAATTAGGGGAAGGTTTTTATTCCGCTAATTACTTTTTAAAGAGTCGTAAAATCGTCTCTGACAATAAACCCAACCATATTGTGACTATGCAATGGTTCCAAAGAAGAGATGACGTCATGCTCTGTGGTATTGATGAAGCCATCGCTCTTCTTCACACTTTTGCTATCCATCCAGAAGAATTAATTATTGAAGCTTTAAATGATGGTGACATCATTCAAAATATGGAACCAGTTTTAAAAGTAACTGGCAAATATGAGAACTTCGGATTCTTAGAATCCGTTATTGATGGCGTTCTCGCTAGAAGAACAAGTGTTGCCACTAATGTCTATGAAGTGTTGAAAGTGGCAGGAGATACTCCTGTCTTCTCTATGGCGGATCGTCAAGATGATTATCTCACCCAAGTCGGTGATGGTTATGCCACTTATGTCGCTGGTATCACCAAAGTTTCCACAGATGCGCAAGGCGCGTGGTGGGGTGGTAAAGGCATGGGAACCATGCCTCATGCTCTTATTCAAATATGTGGTGGCGATGTTTTAGAGGCCGCAGATATTTATCACAAGACTTTCCCAGAAGAAAAAGTGACCGCTTTAATCGATTATCATAACAATGTTGTAAGAGATTCTCTTATCTTAGCAAGACACTTAGGAACCACCTTAAAAGGTGTTCGTGTTGATACATCTAAAGCCTTAATTGATCATTATTTTGACGACAAAGATACATCTGATTTTGACCCCCATGGTGTCTGTAAAGAATTAATCTTCGCATTAAGAAAAGCCCTCGATGATGAAGGCTTCAACTATGTTGGCATCACAGTCAGTAGTGGATTTGGCGCTCAAAAAATCAAAGAATGGAAAGAAGCAGGTGTCCCTGTCAGCATGTATGGTGTGGGAACATCATTTGTCAATAATACCACTTGTGGTTTCACAGGTGACCTAGTAGTCCTCGATGGTAAAGAAGAAGCCAAAGAAGGAAGAGGCAACTATCCCAATCCTCGTTTAAAGAAAGTTCCTTACCCCATTTATTAATTTGAAAGCAAATAAAAGGACCCAAATGAGTTCTTTTATTTTATTCATTTATTACCCGTTTAATTTGAAACTCATGAGGACGGGGTTATGGTCACTATACATAAAGTCCACATTATTAGGATCGTTTACAACACTAGTGACAGTGATGTTATCACTATAAATAAAGCCATCGATGACTACGCTGTAATTGGATAGATAGTATTTCTTTCCTTCTTCATCGGTTCTATCCCCATCATCAGTGTAAACTCTCGTGTAAGGCATTTCTGCTGCACGACATGTCGGAGCGTTTAAACTAGTGCCAATATGATAGCCAGTAGCTAATTTGTCTTCATCAAGATGGGCTACCCATTCGGGGTGCATTTCATCAGTCATGAAATAAGATTCATAGCCCTTATAATTAGGATCCCCTTCTTTTAAATCACTGGAATTAGCGATATCGTGATTGAAATCGCCACCTAATAAAACATAATTACCTTTTTCGTATTCTTCTTTGAAGAATTCATTGAGCATCACTAATTGTTTAGCTCTCACAACTCCACCTTTATCGTAAGCGGACATATATGAGAATTACATAAAACAAATTCTTTGCCATTGCTTAATTGATAACGAGCCACGCTAAAGCATCTATCTAAATCAAATAATTTAGTGGGCCAAGATTCATTTAAGGGATAACTACGACGAGTGACACTATCAACTTTATATTTGGATATGGTCATTAAACCAGATTCGGCTACACCCATCATGTCGTTAAAAGGATAAGCGATAAAAGCACTATGGAAGTTCTTGGCTAAGAAAGAATCATATAGTGGATATGCATCTTGGAATTCCGCATATTGGTCGATATCAAAAGTACGGGAACTGCCTTTGGTTTCTACTTCTTGTAGAAGAGAAAAATCAGCATTTAAATCTTTAATGGCTTGTTTGACTCCATCGGTCGCGGCTCTTGCTCTTTCTTTACTAGCGCATTTGCCATGACGTCCGGTAATCTCACGGCCATCTTTCATGTTGCCAACATCCATAAAGAAATCATAATCTCTATCATAGGCACCAAAACCGATATTATAAGTAGAAACAGTATATTCGGTATTTAATTCCACTCCATTAGTGGCCCCTCTTTTTACTTCTTCGGTTAAATCTAAATTATCTTTAATACGATAATATTGTGCGGAGACATAGCCGACATAACCTGCTACGCCAGTGACTAATGTGGCCACTAAACCAGCGACACACATACCCGCAATAAAAGTAATTTTCTTGCCCTTAGACCATTCACGGAAGGGCTTTCTAGCTTTTTTCATATTATTACCCCTTGATTCACTAATAATTATAAAAGGAAAAAGATATGCTTTTCAAAGAAAAAATCGATGCCATATAGCACCGATTTCTTTTCTTTTTTGATTAGAGTTTTCTGTTGTAGAATTCGACGATTTGGGATTCTTGAATGTCTTGTGGTAATTCTTTTCTTTCAGGTTCTCTGATGAATTTACCAGACAATTTTTCTTCATTCACTTCGACCCAAGCACACTTGGTGGCCAAACTCTCTAAGGATTCTTTAATCACTTTTAAGCTCTTGCTAGATTCTTTGATGGAAATTTCATCACCAACACTAATTAAGGCGCTGGGGATATCCAATTTCTTACCATTGACTAAGACGTGACCGTGATTGACTAATTGTCTCGCACCTCTACGAGTGCGGGCAAAGCCCATACGGAAGACTAAGTTATCTAAACGGCTCTCTAAGAGTTTCATAAAGGCAACACCAGTAACTTCTTTGCTCTTAAGAGCAATCATGAATAAGCGACGGAATTGTCTTTCATTGACACCATACATTTGTCTGAGTTTTTGTTTCTCGGTTAATTGTTTTCCGTATTCAGATAATTTCTTTTTACGATCATTACCGTGTTGACCAGGTCCATAAGGACGTTTGGCTAATTCTTTACCGGTTTCGAGAGTAGAAAAACCAAGACGGCGGGATTGTTTCCAACTTGATCCTGTGTATCTCATGATATATCCTTCCTTTCCTTTATTTTTTCGCAAAATAATGAATAGGTGTGAATCCCTGACTCCGGGTGTTTGACTATTTCACCCTATAGCTTAGGTTACTATTTTATCTGTCAAACGTCTGACGAGTTGTATTCACATGCTGCATTACATGCAGTAAATAATATATAGAATTACATCTCACTAGTCAACAAAAAATATTGATAATTTTTTCGAGTGCTTGTTTTTGCCTCTATCCATAGGATAGAAAGATAAAATAGTGACAAAAAGGTTTTTCGTTAAAAATATTTTTAATGAAAATGGTGGAGAAATAATTACAATATTATTAGAAATATGGCTATTTTACATTTTTAATGTATTTAGCGATATGCCTAGTAATAGGCCTGGAGGTATCAACATATGAAAATATTCGCTGCCGGCGCGACAGTCGGTGTTGTTCTTGGAGTTATCGGAGGAGTCATCGTCTTAGGTGTCCTCTTTGTTTTACTTTATATCTTTGTTATTTCTCGTAATTCGGTGAAAAAACAAATACGTGAATTAGAAAAGAAATATTCTTATCTTGACGCTTTATTAATCGGTCAAGATAGTCAATATATCCATAGATTAGAAATCATCTCCAGAAGCAATCTTTTATATGTTGATAAATATAGTGAATTCTCTAAGAGATTTAAGGAAATTTTTGAAAACGACGACAAATTCGCCGAATCCATGATCCGTCAATTAAAGTCTCTTGTAGAGAACAATCAATATAAAAACATCAAATTAGTTATCAATGATGCAAAGAAAACCATCGCTATCTTCGAAGAAGCGGTCAATGAATTAGATAAAGATTTATATAACGTCATCAAACCCGAAGAAGAAGCCAGACAAATCATCATTCGTATTAAAGAAAACTATCGCCGCGTTAAACAAATCTTCTATAGCAATTCTAATGACCTTGAACTCGTGGGCGCTTCTTTTACCAAAGTATTCGATAGATTAGATCAATCCTTTACGGAATTTGAAGCCCATATTGAATCCGCGGAATATGAAGAAGCTAATGCTTTAATTCCGGTCGTGGACCAAGTTGTCCAAGCTTTAAGCACCGCTTTAGAAGAATTGCCCAATCTCTGCATTCTCGTTGAGAATGTCATCCCAGAAAAAATTAAAGAATTATCCGATAATTACATCGCTGTAGAAAAATCTGGTGTCCCATTATTTAATCTTTCCTATTGGAAAAAAGTGGATAGATGGAATGCGGAAGTCGCGGATGTCCGTCAAAGACTCGTTGATTTAAATACCGCTGGTTGTAAAGATGAATTAAATAGAATCATCGATGAAATCGAAGATATTAAACAATTATTAAATACAGAAGTCGATGACAAAGATATCTTTGAAAAAGAAAGTGGTGAACTATACACCAAAGTCATCAATTTAGAAAAAGAATTCTTAAAAATCTGTTCTTTATTACCAGAAATTCGCGCGGTCTTTGAAGTGAGCGAAGAACAAATCGCTAATATCGATATTTTAAAAGAAAACATGAATAAATTAGGTAGTTCCAAGCGTTCCTTAGATAACTTCATCCATAGTGGCACCAAACAACCCTATAGTGTTCTTCGTAAGAAACTCGCTGAATTACAAAGCGATTATGATATCGCTAAAACATCTTTAGATAGTTTCACCGCCTATTTGGATTCTTTAAAAACCAATAGTGAAGAAGCCTATTCTTTAGTGTTTGTGTATTATTACCGCTGCAAACAAATCGAATCCACTTTAAGAGAAATCGGTATCCCCGAAATCTATAATGATTTCCAAGGTCAATTAGAAACCTGCTACGAACTATTAAATGAAATTGATAAGACACTTAAGATTCAACCTATCCAAGTGGCTTATATCAATGAAAAAGTGGAAGAATTAAAGAAATTATCCAATAACTTCTTTGAAGATGTGGAAAATAAGTATCGTGAAGAGCAACTCGCCGAAAGTGCAGTGGTGTACGCTAATAGAGATAGAAATCATCAAACAGATGTCCATCAACAATTATGCGTTTTAGAAAAACAATTCTTCGCTGGCGAATTCGTAAAAGTCTATCACGAAGCTAACGCTATCTTCCAAAGAATGCACGTCGAGGAAAACGGAAATAATGGTGCTTCAGCCTAATTATATTTATTTCGATAATGCCGCAACCACAAAGGTTCATGACGAAGTCTTAGATACTTATATCAAAGCTAAGACTTCTTATTTTGCTAATGCTTCTAGCATTCATGCTTTAGGTCAACAAGCTAATCGCTTATTGGATAAAGCCAGAGAACAAATATTAGATTTATTAAAAACTCCTAATCATGAAGTAATATTTACTTCTGGTGCGACAGAATCCATTAATTTAGCCCTTAAAGGCTATGCTTTAAAATATCAAAATAGAGGCAAACATATCATTTCCACAAATGTGGAACATCCCGCTGTTAAAGAAAGTTTAGAACAATTAAAAGAGCAATTTGGTTTTGAAATCACTTTTTTAAAAGTGAACGAGCAAGGACAAATAGATCTAAAAGAATTAGAGAGTTCTATCAGAAAAGACACCATCCTTGTCTCCGTGATGGCGGTCAATAATGAAACTGGCATTATCTTCCCCATTAAAGAAATCGCTGATATCGTTCATAAATATCCCACCGTTATTTTCCATAGTGACGTCACCCAAGCCTTAGGAAAGATAGATTTACCTTATCAAGATATTGATATGTTTTCTTTTTCTGGTCATAAAATACATGGCTTAAATAGCAGTGGCGCTCTTATCAAAAATAAGAAAATCGAATTATTACCCATCACTTCTGGTGGCGGCCAAGAAAAAGGATTGAGAAGTGGCACAAGTGATGTAGCTTTAGATGTTTCTTTAGCTAAAGCGATGCGCTTAGCCTTCTCTTCTTTAGAAGAAAATTATCAAAAGGTGGCACTTTTGCAAAAGAAATTAAAGCAATATATCTTATCCAATCCTTCTTTATATCACCTCAATAGTGGTGATAATCCTTATATTGTTAATTTCTCTTCTTTAAAAAAGAAAGCCAGTGTCATTGTCGAAGCTCTTTCTAATGAAGGCATTATGGTTTCAAGTACAAGTGCCTGTCACGCGCATAAAGAACCTATCAGTGAAGTCGTGCTAGCGATGACTGATAATATGGCTTTAGCCAAGAATACAATTCGTGTCAGTTTTGATTCTTCTAACACCTTAAAAGAAGTGAATATCTTAATTGAAAAATTAAATAACATCATAGGAGAGATAAAATGAATTACGATCGTATCATGGTGCGATTTGGTGAACTCTCCACCAAAGGCAAAAATAAAAAAGATTTTATTAAAAAATTAGGCGATAACATCAAACGCGCTTTAAAATCTTATAAAGATTTAGAAATTGAAGTCCGTTTTGACCATATCTATGTCATTTTAAATGGCCAAGATTATCAACCTGTTTTAGAAATACTACAAGATATCTCTGGCATTCATTCCCTATCCTTGGTGCATAAATGCGAAAAGGATATCGAAGTCATTAAAAAAGACGCTTTAGAACTCATGAAATTAGAGAGTTTTAAAACATTTAAAGTGACTTGTAAAAGAAGCGATAAAACCTTCCCATTAATCAGTGATCAAATCCTTCGATTGGTCGCAGGAGAAATCTTACGTAATATCAAAGATATTAAAGTGGATGTCCATAACCCCGAAAAGACTCTTTCTATCGAAGTGAGAAATGAAGGTGCTTATATATTCTGCCAAACCTTCTTAGGCGCGGGTGGCTATCCTTTAGGCATAGGTGGTAAAACCATGCATATGCTTTCTGGTGGTATTGATTCTCCTGTCGCTGCTTATTTAATGATGAAAAGAGGAATGACTATTGAATGTATTCATTTTGCCTCCCCTCCTTATACCCAAATGGGCGTCATTTATAAATTAGAAGATTTATTACACGTCTTAAATAAATACCAAAGTAAAATCCGTTTAAATATCGTTCCTTTTACTAAAATTCAAGAAGCTATCTATGATAATGCGGACGAAAGTTATTGTATTACTTTAATGAGAAGGATGATGTATCGTCTCGCTGATAGACTAGCGAGAAGAAGAAATTGCCCAGTACTTTCTACTGGCGAATCGCTCGGTCAAGTAGCGAGTCAAACCTTACAATCTATCCATGTTATTAACGCGGTCACTAATATGCCTATTATTCGCCCTTGTGCCACCATGGATAAATTAGATATCATCCGCACGAGCGAAAGAATTGGTACCTATAATATTTCCATTAGACCCTATGAAGATTGTTGTACTATCTTCACTCCTAAAAACCCCAAGACCGCTCCTGATATTAAACAAGTAGAAAAATACGAATCTTTATTTGACTATGAGTCATTAATTGAAGAAGCGGTGAAGAATGTGGAAGTTAAATACCTCACTGATGAAGACGAAGGGGAAGAACTCCTCTAATGGAATTAACATTTGTTACCCACGAATCTTTAAAACCTTTTATATATAAAGAAGCTGAAATCCTTATTTTAGGAAGTCTTCCCAGCATTAAATCACGGGAAGATAATTTCTTCTACGCTCATAAAACAAATCGCTTCTATAAGGTTTTAGCGGCTATTTTTAAAGAAATAGAACCCAAAACCATCGAAGAGAAGAAAGCATTTTTGAAAAAACATCATATCGCCTTATATGACACTATCTATTCTTGCTATATACACGGCAGTAGTGATGCTTCTATCAAAGATATAACACCCACGAATATTAAAGAATTAATAAAAGGTACTAATATTAAAAGGATATATACGACTGGTAAATTATCGTATGAGGTATATGTCAAATATATTCAAGATGAAGTGGGCATCAAAGCCATCCCATTACCTAGCACAAGCGCCGCTAATGCATCAATGTCTTTTGATAAATTAATGGAAAAATATAGTGTTATTACAAAATAAAAACGCCCATTGAATTGGACGTTTTTGTTACCAACCGAGACAGCCGTGTTTCTCGGATCGCTGACTTCCATCTTCCTAGGAGATGCGCCGTGGTCGAACGCTGACTTTCCACCTTTGGTAATTTCATTTTACATCATTTAAAGGATTAATCAATCTTTATTCTACTAACTGGATATATGGTAACTATCACCTCTTCTTTATCTCTTTTTCCTTTGACTGGTGAAGTCACTATTTTGAGCAAAGTGTTCTTATCTTCGCCTTTTCTAATACCATAATAATTTCTATAAATAGGATGCTTGGGGTCTTCACAAACATACTTTGGTTTCATTAATATGGCTGGTATGCTTTCAATATCTCTAACTTTTAGTCGATGCCTTTTAATCGCGATGTGTTCAATCCCTGTTTCATCGTGTACTTTTTCTCTTAAATAGTATTTTCTACCATATATACCAATAATAGGCATTTTCATCTTTAAAAGAGCATCGATGATATGCTGATCATATTTTTCATTCTCGTTTTTTGCATCTTTTTTCTTTGCCATAATGTGCCTTCATATTAAAGAGAAAAAATAGCGATTTCAACAGGATTTTTTGATGCAAAATGGGTATCCCTATATTTATATTTATGAATATAGAAGTATACATTAATTAGATAATATAGAAATATAAATATGGGGATAAAAAAATAAAAAAACTTGATACCATTTGATACCAAGCTTTTTTCTTTTGCTTACACGCTTATTTAATGTGTTTTTTGGCTTCTTTGACTAAGTCAGAGAAAGCGGCAGGATCATTAATAGCGAGTTCAGAAAGCATCTTACGGTTGACAGCGATGTTAGCTTCTTTTAAGCCGAACATGAATTTGCTATAAGAAATGTCATTCATACGGCAAGCAGCATTAATACGTCTAATCCATAATTTGCGGTATTCGCCTTTGAGTTTACGTCTGTCATTATAGGCATAACGTAAGCTGTGCATCACTTGTTCTTTAGCAGTTTTAAAGAGTAAGTGTTTGCTTCCGAAGTAACCGGATGCTCTTTTTAAAATCTTTTTACGACGTGCACGTGTGACTGTGCCACCTTTAACTCTCATCTTTGGTTACCTCCTTACTTGACGATTAAGAACTTAATGCGTTTGTAATCTGTCTTATGGACAGTTGTTGCTTTCGCTAAGTGCTTCTTTTGTTTTGTTGTTTTTTGCGGGGCTAAATGACTGACATAGGCGTGATGGCGAACAACTTTACCAGTGCCTGTGACTTTAATTCTCTTCATGAGAGCGCGTTTGCTTTTCATTTTTGGCATAACGATGTTTCCTCCTACTTTTTCTTATTGGGGGCGAGAATCGTAATCATCCATTTGCCATCCATAGAGGCTGGCTTTTCGATGACTGCGGCTTCGCCGATTAATGCGATGAAATTATTTAAAGCTTCTTCTCCAACTTCTAAGTGGGTCATTTGTCTTCCTCTAAATCTCACACCGACTTTGACCTTATTTCCTTCGGAAAGGAATTTTAAGGCATTTCTGGCTTTGGTTTCCATATCATGGACACCAATTTGGGGAGTTAGTTGAATTTCTTTAATCTCGACCACTTTTTGATTTTTCTTGGCTTCTTTGGCCTTCTTTTGTTGCTCGAAACGGAATTTTCCGTAATTGAGGATCTTGCAGACGGGAGGTTGAGCATTAGGAGCGACGCAATATAAATCTAAATCAAATTCATTAGCTTTAAATTGTGCTTCACGGGAAGACATAACGCCTAATTGTTCACCATTAGGTCCGATTAATAAGACAGATGGGAATCTAATGTTCTCATTGACTAAATCTTTGTTTTCTTTTTGCGGCCTTTTTTGGAAGTTGCCTTGTGGATTGTTAGCGATAAATAATCATCTCCTTTTTGTCAAAAAAACGGATGCATAGCGCACCCGTACACAATCTTAGCCCTCAAGATGTAGCGTTAGCCAACTAACTTTTGTCAGTCTGGCGAGAAGCGGGTGCCTCTGCTTTCTACTGTTTTTTGCGAGAAATATATTATCACTAGATAATTAGATGTGTCAACAAAAAAAGAGATGGATATAAATCCATCTAATTTTTCACCATTTAAGTAATTCTTATCTAGTTCTATTTTTCACTTCTTCCGCGACTAATTTTAAGAATTCATCAACGGAAACAGTGACTTGTTCTTTTTGTCCGAATTTACGGTAAGTGACCGTGTTATTATCTCTTTCGTTATCACCTAAGACAATGGTGTAAGGAATCTTCTTCACTTGCGCATTTCTCATACGATAACCGAGTTTATCGTTACTATCATCAAGAACGACACGAATATTATTCTCTTTAAATAATTGATATAACTTTTGTGCGTATTCTAAATGGAAAGCATTGTTCACGGGTAATAATGCGACTTGGACAGGAGCTAACCAAGTGGGGAAAGCACCACCGAAGTGCTCAATAATAATACCAACAAATCTTTCCACCGATCCTAAGCACGCTCTATGAAGCATGATTGGTCTTTGTTTTTCACCATTAGAATCGATATAGAAGCAATCAAATCTCTCTGGTAAATTCATATCCAATTGAATCGTGCCACATTGCCAAATACGATTCATTGAATCTCTTAATTTGAAGTCGAGCTTTGGACCATAGAATGCGCCATCACCTGGGTTAATTTTGAATTCGTGTCCGCTCTTCTCACAAGCTTCTTTTAAGATAGCTTCCGAATCGTTCCAAATTTCAATATCACCGATGTATCCTTCTTCTGGTCTGGTGGATAAAACGATGTAATAGTCTAAACCAAAAACAGAATACATTTCTTCATAAAATTGTAATAACAATTTAATTTCGTCCACCAATTGGTCTCTACGGCAATAGATGTGAGCATCATCTTGCGTAAAGGCACGAACGCGGAATAAACCATTTAAGGCACCGCTAGCTTCATGTCTATGCACATGACCCATCTCGGCCATTCTAATAGGCAAGTCTTTATAAGAATGTAGGTTGTTCTTATATACCAAAATTGAACCAGGACAGTTCATTGGTTTGATAGCGAAATCTCTTTCGTCAATCTTGGTGGTATACATATTGTCGCGGTAGTGGAACCAGTGGCCAGAGATCTCCCATAATTCACGGGAAAGCATCGTGGGGGTTTTCACCATCACATAATCGTATTTACGATGTTGTTCTTTCCAATATTGTTCGATTTGTTCTCTTAAGATCATGCCGTTAGGAAGCCAGAAGGGGAAACCTGGTCCATATTCCGAAATCATAAAGAGTTCTAATTGTTTGCCTAATAGACGGTGGTCTCTCTTTTTTCTTTATTCAATAAGATTTAAATAGTTTTGTAAATCTTCTTGCGTAAACCAAGAGGTACCATAAATTCTCGTTAATTGTTTATTTTTGCTGTCGCCTCTCCAATAGGCACCGGCTAAACTTAAAAGTTTAAAATGTTTAATTAAGCCAGTGGACATGACATGAGGACCACGGCATAAATCGGTAAAATTGCCTTGCTTAAATAAGGTAATATCTTCGTTAATACCTTCAATCAATTCTAATTTATAAGGATTTTTAGCAAAAATCTTTAAGGCTTCTTCTTTGCTGACTTGTTCACGGATAATCTTTTCGTCTTTACCCGCTAATTCTTTCATCTTCTTTTCAATCGCGGCAAAGTCAGCGTCGGTAATCACTTGATCACCAAAATCAATGTCGTAATAGAAACCATTTTCAATCGCGGGTCCAAAACCGAATAAAGCTTTGGGATATAATTCGGTAATAGCTTCCGCTAAGAGGTGAGAAGTAGAATGGTTTAAAACTTCTAACGCTTCTGGGTCGGCCTGTTTCATTTCAATGACAGAGCCATCGTGTTGTTGTACTTTCATAATTTTCTCCTCCACAATACAAAAGTGGGCTTTCTTTGAATTAAATTTATTAATATAAAATTAATAATAAGGTTATTGTAATTTATCAATTAAGTCTCTTAAGCCATGAGTGTGTTCGTGTTTCATAGCTAAAGCTTCTTGAATTTCAAAATCAACGATTTGGTTATTCTTTACACCGACTATCTTGCCATGAGCGACTTCGCCTTTGACTAATAATGTCACAGCTTTATCCGCTAATCTAGCGGCTAAGATTCTATCGTGAGCGACAGGGGAACCACCTCTTTGTAATCTACCAAGAACTTCAGTTCTAGTATCGAATCCAGTCTTTTCTTCGATCTTCTTGGCTAATTCTTTAATATCTAATAAGTTTTCACTGACGATAATAATCGCGTGGCTCTTATTTTGCGCTTTCATTTTTCTTAATTTACGGAATAAGACATCTTCATGTAATGGGTGTTCCACACAGATGACACCTTCCGCGCCTTCTGCTAAAGCAGCAAACATAGCTAAGTCACCACAATGTCTACCCATAACTTCGATGAGAGAACATCTTTGGTGAGAACCGGATGTATCTTTTAATTTATCGACACAATCACAAATGGTATTCAAGGCTGTGGAAAAGCCAATGGTTTCATCAGTGCTACCGACATCGTTATCGATAGTAGCGGGAATACCAACGACTTTAATACCATGCTTAGATAAATCACCTAAACCACGGAATGTACCATCGCCACCGATACCGATAAGAGCATCGATTTCAAAGTCATTCAATTGTTGAGCGGCTTTTTCTAAGACCGCGGGTTCTTTGAACTCAGGAAGACGAGCACTTCTAATAATAGTGCCACCTCTATTGATGATATCTTGGGTGAAGTCTTTATTGACTTGTTTAATATCACCTTCCACTAAACCTCTGAAGCCATCATAGATGACATACATATCTTTGCCTTCGGCTAAACCGGCTCTAATACAGGCTCTCGTACAGGCATTCATTCCGGGGGCGTCACCGCCAGAAGTTAAGATTGCAATTTTTTTAACCATAGTTGTTTCCTCTTTAACAATAATAGCAATGCTATTATATAAACGAATTTTTGTAAATTCAATATGTTGCCTTCATTTATCCACAAAATGCACTGTGGAAAAGACCCCTATTTTATGGTGTATAACTATATCATTTATATAAATATAAATACGAAGATTAACTATGTGGATAATTTTATCCCCAATTTTTTTGTCGTTTTTTCATATTGAAAAGTCTTTTGACCTAGTGTGATAATATGCTGCATAAAGTTATGGTTGTCTTATACACTCAGGATTATTTGGAAGTCAAAGTCATGTCTCTCATCGCTGATTACGATAGAGAAACTTTAACCAACCTTTATCAACCATTTATCGGTTATACCGCCCTAGGTGTATATCTTACTTTATTAACGGAAGCTAATAATCAAAAGCTCTCTTCTTTAGCCACTCATGGACAAATTTTCCGTCGCATGAGAATCACTCCAGGGGATTTTATAACTGCTAGAAAATTATTAGAAGCCGTTGGCTTGTTGAAAACTTATATGACTGTCCAAGATGATACGAGATTTTTCACCTATGAAATATACGCTCCTAAAACTCCCAAAGCTTTCTTTGATGATGCTCTCTTATATGGCTTATTAATCAAAATGGTGGGAGAAACGGAAGCTGCTAAAATCAAAGCCATTTATAAATTTGAAAATAATGAGGATCAAGGAAAAGATATTTCTGCTTCTTTCGTGGAAGTATTTAATCCTAATTTTGATGATCCCGCATTTATAAAAGCCCTTGATGGTTTACCATCATTAGGTCGCAATAGTGGAAAGATTGTTTCGGAATTCTCTTATGAGGTTTTCTTTAATGAATTGAAAAAGTTGAGAGAAACAAATCAAATCAAAGAAGAAGCGTTCTCTAAAAAAGACATGAAAGAAATCGAAAGGCTAGCAACATTAAATGGAGTAAGCGAAATTGAAGCCGCAAAAGTTATTGACGAGTTGTATAACCCAAGTGCCGAAAAGGGAAAGAGAATAGATTTTCAAATTCTTACAAGAAAATTCCAAGAAGGAGTAAGAATTAATAGATTTGTAAAAAGGGATGATGGAGATTCGAAACCTAACCTCAATTCTGGTAAAACAGAAATCGCTAGAAAGATTAATTTGATGGAAACGGTTTCCCCTAGAACCTTCCTATCAATTTTACAAAATGGTACAAATCCAGCAATCGCTGACTTAAGACTTGTTGATGATATCAGCAAGAACTTCAACCTCCCTAATTGTGTAATAAATGCTTTAATCGATTACACGTTAAGTATGAATAATAATGTTCTAGTTCGTGCGTACTTCGAAAAAGTCGCTGCTTCTTTAGCTAGAGAAGGAGTGAAAACCACAATTGACGCTATGAACTTTTTAAGAAAATCAGGCCGTAAATCTACCAAAGGTAGCGGAAAGAAAAATATCTATGAGAAAGGTATGGAAGAAGTCGAAGAAAAGAAACCTGCAGAAACCAAAGAAGAAAACGTTTCTTGGGATGAACTTCTCGATGATCCAGACGAAGGTGACCCCAATGGAAAAGCTTAAAGTAAACCTCAATTATGAAAGCGATGAAAATATTCTTGCTGAGATGAAAAAAGCCTATGAAAATTGTCCTGCCGCCATTAAGTTTTGTCAGGATAATGGGATACCGGAAGATGTCATTAATAACGACATCACGAAGGTTTATGACTTTGTCAGTGATTTAAACTACTGTCGCAATTGTCCAGGCACGAAAAAGTGCAACAAACAAAACCCTTATTTGTGTACCAAAATCGTCTACACCTCTGGCATTTTAGAACGTCAACTTGTCCCTTGCAAAGAAATCATCAAGAGGATGAAATTTGAAAGATTATTCAAAGTTCGTGATTTCCCAGAAGAATGGTTAGATATCTCTTTAACGAAAGATGTTGATCAAACGCAAAAGAGAACAGAAGCTATTAAAAAATATGCTGAATACTTGAAGAAAGGACAAAATCCTTGGATCTATTTAGTGGGTAACAAAAATAGTGGACGTAGTTATCTTGCCGCTGCTATCGTCGTTGATGCTGCTAAGAAAGAAAAAGGACCAATCTGCTTCCTTGATTCTTCTTTAAGAATCAGAGAATTAAATGATCTATATCTTGCGAAAAGAAAAGACGAATTCCAAAATCGTCTCGATTATTATAGTAATGTCCCTATTTTAGTCTTAGATGACTTCGGTAACGAGTTCAAAAACGATTTCATTAGAGATGCCATTATCTTCCAAATCTTGTCTAATCGCGCTAGTAAGAAATTATTTACTATCTTCACCAGCGATTTCCAAATTGAAGAAATCCAACAATTATATGACACCTCAAAAGCGGCATCTATCCGTGCCAAACAAATTGCTAATATCATCTCTTCCTATGCCGGAAAAGAAATTAATATTGGGAATTTAAGCATTTATTAAGTCTTTAATATCTTTTTTAAGAGAATTTAAGTCGGAGTTGTTGTTTATAACAACATCGGCTTTTTTCTTATATTCATCAAATTTACTATAGCTATTGATATTTTTGATATCTAAAGCTTTCTTATTATCGCGTTTTTGTAGTCTTTCTAATTGTTTCTTTTCATCGATATCGATAGCCACTAAAACATCAAAATCGACATCCATTTTGGCTTCGAATAGTAGTGGGACTTCCGCCACCACAAGGTCACTATTTTGTTTATTCATGAAATCATTGATTTCTTTTCTCACTAAAGGATGAATCAAAGCGTTAATCTTTTTGACATCTTTAGGATGTTCGATGAGATATTGTCTTAAAACATTTCTATCAATTTCTTCTTTAAAAGCTAAACCAAAAAGATTATTAATCTTTTTAATTACTTCTTCTTTCTTATATAAAGTGGCTACTACTTCATCTGCGCTGATGACGGGATAACCCATCTTTTTAATGATATTAAGAACCTCGCTTTTGCCACTTCCGGCCTTTCCAAAGATAGCTATCTTGTGTGGTTTTCCTCTTCTAATTTGACAGTGTGGGCAGAATGTCGAACCTCTTCCTCCCACTTTCATGAAGCGGAATAAATGTCCACAATTGGGACATGGTTCATCTTTTTTACCATATGCTAATAAAGCGGTTTGGAAATTACCATCAATCCCTTTTCCGGGGTGATAACTTCTAATCGTGGAGCCACCGGCAATAATCGCATTGTTTAATATTCTAATAGAATTATTAACGATATCTTCCCATTCTTTTAAAGTCACCATATTCGCAGGTGTTAAAGGATGTAGGTGACAGGCAAAACATACTTCGTCTGCATAAATATTTCCCAAACCAGTCATCAAAGTTTGATCTAATAATGTGGACTTAATAGGCAAAGTGGATTTCTTAACTTTATTAAATAAAACTTTCGGATCTGCCTTAAAGGGTTCGGGACCTAATTGAGCGATTTCTTTTTCTTTTAAATACTCTTTTTCATAAGTTAATTTTAAGATGCCGAAAGTTCGAGAGTCGTCATAGCAAATCTTATGGCCGTTATTTAAATGGAAGACCACTCTCGCATATTTGGTGTTATCTTCATTTTCTAAAACTTCAAAATATTTTCCTTCCATTCTTAAATGGCTAATCATGACTTTGTCATGACTGAGATGGAAAATTAAGAATTTACCAATTCTTGTGACATCTAAAAAAGTCTCACCTACTAGACCATTGATAAAATCTTCTACTTTGTCATTTTGAATAATGACAGGACGAAAAACATCAATCCCAGTAATAGTGTGACCGATGACAATAGGCTTTATGACATTTTTAACTGTTTCAACTTCTGGTAATTCAGGCATATTAATATCCTCTATTTAGCGTCATACCAATCTTTACCAAATCCTCCATCAACGAGGAGAGGGACTTTTAATTGCATGGCGTTTTCCATAGTTTCTTTGACTAATTTATAAACGGCTTCTTTTTCGTTTAACGGGACTTTTAAAATCAATTCATCATGAATTTGTAAAACCATTTTCGACGCAAATCCGCCTTCTTTTAAGGCTTTATTAACTTGAATCATCGCGATTTTAATTAAGTCCGCAGCTGTTCCTTGAATAGGAGCGTTCATCGCTGCTCTTTTAGCGAATTCTCTAATTTGATAATTACTATCATGTAATTCTCTAAGATATCTTCTTCTCCCCATTAATGTGGAGACATAACCATCTCTTAAAGCATCAGAAACAATCTTTTGGAAGAATTCTGCAACTTCAGGATAAGAACGATAGAAATTATTAATAATTTCTTTTGCTTCTTTTGGACCAATCTCTAATTGTTCCGCTAAACCCCAATCGGAGATGCCATAGACAATCCCGAAATTAACTGTTTTAGCTCTTCTTCTTTGTAAATCCGTAGGTTCTCCTTCGACATTAAATAGTTTCTTTGCGGTGGCTGCGTGGATGTCTTCACCTGAGGCAAATATTTCTTGTAAGCCACGACAATTAGAAAGAGAGGCTAACACTCTTAATTCGATTTGTGAATAATCGAGAGATAAAATCTCATATTCGTGATTAGGATAATAGAAAGCTTTTCTAATCATCTTGCCTTCTTCGTCACGAACAGAGATGTTTTGTAAATTGGGATCGCTAGAAGATAATCTTCCTGTTGCCGTTAAAGCTTGGTTAAATTTAGCGTGGATTTTTCCATCTCTTCGAATATGGACTTTTAAACCATCTGTGTAAGTGGACACTAATTTAAAGTATTTGCGGTATTCTAATATCTTATTAACGATAGGATGTTCATCTTTGATATCGTTTAAGGCTTCAAAAGAAGTGGACATTTTTCTATTCTTAGATAAGCCCATCTTATTATATAAGACTTCACCAATTTGCTTGGGTGAAGAAAGATTAAATTTTTCACCCGCCATCGCATATATTTCTTCTGCGAGAACATCACATTTAGCTTTGAATTCTTTACCGAATTCATCTAAAACTTGGCCATCTAAGGGGAAGCCTTCAATTTCCATATCCGCTAAAGTATCGATGAGAGGAACTTCTAAATTATGATATAAATCAATCGCTTCAATTTTCTTTAATTCGCCCATCACTTTTTCTTCTAACAATAAGCAATAGTGGGCTAATCTTGCGGTTCTATTAGGATTCGCGGAAGTGAATAAAGAGAAATTCTCAACTTCTCCTAAATCCACACCGAAGATATTTAAGACAATATCCTGATTGTTCTTTAAGGAAGAGTCAATCAAATAACTTGCGATTAATAAATCTAAATAGACACCACTAATTTCAATGTCGTATCTTTTTAAAGCGACACGAATAGCTTTATAGTCATAGCAATATTTTTTAATATTTTTATCCTTTAGGATATTTAAAAGATTTTGGTCTTTTTTCACATCATCGATAGATAGATATAAGTTCTTATCTTTATAAGAAATGGCTAAACCTAAAACTTCACAAAGTGAATAATCATCATCACTGTAATCTAAAGTAATACCGACTTTATCACCCACATCAATATCGTTTAATTTATTAACTGTATTAACAATTACTTCTTCCGCTAATAGGTCTTTCTTTTTCCATTTGGGATTCACTTTATTGATAAATTGCTTGAGACCATATTTTTGGCAGAATTCATTAATGGTTTTAAAATCATATCCGGTATATTGGGTATCTTCGACTTTAAAAGGCAAATCAATATTGGTTTGGATAATGGCTAAATCACGGGAAATCTTTCCTAATTCCGCATTCGCTTTGATGTTTTCGCCCATCTTTCCTTTGATTTCATCAACGTGAGCGATGATATTATCAAAACTGCCATAATCTTGAATTAATTTAACCGCGGTCTTTTCACCGATTCCAGGAATACCAGGAAGATTGTCACTGGAATCACCTCTTAAACCTTTATAATCAATGATTTGTAAAGGTGCAAAACCATAGGTTTCTTCTACTAATTCCGGTGTCATAACGACAACATCAGAAAGACCCTTCCTAATGATATTCACGTTAACTTCATCAGTCACTAATTGAAGGAAATCGCGATCAGAAGTATATAGATTGACATGATAGCCTTCTTTTTCCGCTAATTTAGCGACGGTACCAGCAATATCATCACCTTCAAAACCCACCTCTTCAAATTGATAGACATTTAAAGCTCTTAAAAATTCTCTTACGATAGGGAATTGTTTTACTAAATCTTCCGGTGCCGGTTTACGATTGGCTTTATAAGTTTCTAAAGCGTCGTGACGGAAGTTATGCTTTCCGGCATCGAAGGCCACGAATAAGCATTCGCCTTCTTTTAAATCACCGATAATTTTATTCATCATATTGGAGAAAGCAAAAATAGCGTTTGTCGGTGTGCCATCTTGACTACGCATAATTTCCACTCCTGGATAGGCAGTCGCATAATAGGCTCTAAAGAGCAATGAATTACCATCGATAATGACAATCTTTTTCATATTATTCCTCCAATAATGTGACAGAATCCGCGGCAAAGGAAATTCTATCGTTCTTATTAGACATACGTCCTTTAACTAAAATGATATTATTTTTCTCTAATAGAGAACCACATTGTTTGTAAGTAGTGGGGAAAACAGTAATTTCCATTTCTCCTGTATCATCAAATATCTTCACAAAAGACATCGTGGTGCCTTTCTTGGTGCGGATATTCTTTTTGTTTTTAATGATGCCACAGATGGTGAGTTCTTCATTTCCATCAATATTGACATCCACTAACTTGGTGACACCCTTTTGTTCTAATAAATCTTGTTTGAAGCGCAAAGGATTATCGCTTAACATAACACCCAATGCTTCATATTCTTTATCAAGATTATCCAAAGGATTATCTTTGGCTTCAAACATATTGGGTTTAGGCATAAAATTAACATCCAATAAGAAAGAGCCATCTTCATTATAATTTAATTCGGCGTATTGTAGTGCTGCTTTTATATTTATTAACATACTTGCACGAGAAGGATATAAGCAATCTAAAGCGCCACCTTCAATGAGTTTTTGGATTTGTGTTTCGTTAATTTTATAGCCATACATACGAGCCACGAAATCGAAAAAGTCAGCAAATACCCCATTTTTCTCTCTTTCATCGGCTATTTTATGATATAAAACAGTGTTAATTCCGGAGATAGAAGTTAAAGGATATAAAAGACCATTATCTTTGATAACAAAATGATCTTCTGATGCATTGACATCAGGGGGTAGAATCTTATAACCACGTTTATTCATCTCACTCATGAATTCACTAAACTTAGTGTCACTTGCAGAAGCACTTGTTTCTAATACCGCGACGTAGAATTCCAAAGGATAATGTATTTTTAAATACATCATACGAGTGGCAATAATGCTATAAACTACGGAGTGCGATTTATTAAATCCATAATCGCAGAATCTTAAAATATTGCTAAAGACAATTTCGCTAGTCTTTTGGCTGTGACCTTTATTCATCGCGCCTTTGACAAAACTATCTTTTAATTGAATCAATTTGTCTTTATCTTTCTTAGAAACAGCGCGTCTAAATAAATCCGCTTCGCCTGCAGAAAATCCCGCCATCACCATAGCGATTTGGTTGATTTGCTCTTGATAGACGATAATGCCATATGTTTCTTTTAAAATATTGGCAATTTCAGGACAAGCATAATTAATCTTTTCTTTTCCTTCTTTACGCCTTGCGTAATTAGGAATATATGTCATTGGACCAGGACGTCCTAAGGCTAATAACGCTACAACATCGTTAAAGCAATTAGGTTGCAATATCTTGATCGATTCCGCCATCGCGGCTGTTTCAATTTGGAAGATACCGATATTCATGCCCTTGCTAATCATTTCGTAGATTTCTGGCTCATCAAAGGGTATTTCATCGGCTTTTAAATGCAAATCAGGGTGTCTTTGGTTAATTAAATCCACACATAAAGCAATAGTGGTCAAATTACGAAGGCCCAAGAAGTCCATCTTTAAGAATCCTTGTTCTTCTAAATAGCCCATTTCATATTGGCTGATGTAATTATTTTCAAAATCAATGGTGACTGGGATTGCGCCATCAAGGGGGAAATTATTTAAAACAATACCAGCGGCGTGCATACCAGGTTGTCTTGGTAAACCCTCAATCTTACTAGCGAGAGTAATAATTTCTAAAACATATTTATCGTTATCCACTAACTTCTTGAATTCCGGTATTTTACGATAGGATTCACGTAAATCCATATCTTTTTCAGTTAGTTTTTTACATAGTAAATCGATGATATTGTTAGAAAATTCATAAACTCTTCCGACATCACGAATGGCTTGCTTAGCTAAAATGGTTTGGAAAGTGGATATATTAGCGACACGATTGCTACCATATTTGTCTCTTAAATATTGGACCGCTAAATCACGCTTGGTATCTTGGAAGTCCACGTCGATATCCGGCATCGTTTTACGATAGGGATTTAAAAATCTTTCAAATTGCAAATTATATATAAGAGGATCAACTTCTGTGATACCTAAAAGATAAGCCACTAAAGAACCAGCAGCACTTCCTCTTCCGGGGCCCACTAAAATGTCATGTTCTTTGCTCCAATTGACATAATCGGCGACCACTAAGAAATAATCGGGATAACCCATAGATATAATAATATCTAATTCGTGTTTTAATCTTTCCTTATGCTCGTTATCTTCTAAGCCTTTATTTCTTAAAGCATCTTCACATAAATCCGTTAAATGCTTGATGGAATTTTCACATGGATAGTGGAGTAATTCTCCTCTTTTTTGATGATATTTAAAGGTGGAACGATTGACTAAATTAATCGTGTTGGCCAATTCTTTGGAAGTATAGATTTTGTTGTAATCTTCTTCCTTCATGAAATATTCTTGGCCTGTTTTAGCTTTCACATCGATTTTTTCATCGTTCGCAATAGCGGATACGATTTCTAAAACAATGGCGTCGTCTTTTTTATAATATTTGATTCTCGGGAAAGCGATACAATCGTGAGGATATTTTTCGACAAATTTCCTAATTTTATTCGCATAGACAATATCTTCTTTAGAAGCAACTTCGATACCAAGGATAAAATCATCTTTGAAGATCTGGCTAAATTTAGCTAAATACTTCGCAAAATCTCCCTCTTTTTGATTTTCAAAATTCTCTTTAAAAGCGCCATGTGCACTTTCAATAACCGCGATTAATCCTTCTTTATAAGGAGCGATATCTTCTAAAGTTAATTCTTTTTGCTGTAATAAAGAATTAATCATAACTAAGTTATGATATCCTTCTTCGCTTATCACAAATAATGATAAAGAATCACCATTTATAGAAATATCTAAACCAATCAAATATGGCTTATTGATCTTTTCGGCGTAACTAACAAATTCAGGAACTCCATACATCGCTCCTTTATCGGTTAATCCCATAGCGAAATAATTATTCTCTTTCACAGCCTTAGCGATTCTTTCCATTGTTAAACCGCTTTGTAAGAAGGAATAACCGGAAGTGATATGTAATGGAACAAATTTCATATTACAAATATTATATGTTTTTCTAAGAAAAAAATCTCTTATTTAGTGAATAAATTAAAAATATTTTTGGTAAAAATGAAAAAACCTCGCATATAAGTTAAGTGAGAGGACGTTTTGTCTTCTTGCTCAACAATTGACGCGGAGGTTTCTCTATGTCACATTGTTTGGCCTTTGGCCTCTTGCAGAAAGGAAAGATGA
>JAEEGL014116447.1_pt1 | contig 32832 bp, 26 predicted proteins | sample 9134231 | NCBI WGS metagenome assembly JAEEGL01 (sample SAMN16246548, study PRJNA631951) | gut metagenome | biome: gut microbiome; feature: rumen; material: fiber-attached | host: Bos | place: Iran: Karaj | collected 2018-10
ATTTGTCATAGCGCTGCTTTCGCTATGCCTGATATACGGGATTATGCAGACCATCCGGTCGGTTCATATGGTGCGCCTTCAGGGACGCTCGGCCGTAGTGGACTCGTCCCGGTTTATCCAGCATTTGTTACATCTTCCGATGACATTTTATTCGCATCGATCTGTGGGCGATCTGCAGATGCGCCAGACCGAAAATGAAACCGTGGTCGTTACGCTGATGACTCAGGTGGCACCGGCCGCGATCAATGCTCTGATGCTGATCCTGTATCTGGTTGTTATGTCATACTATAGCATTTTTCTCACGCTGATCGGCGTGTCTACTGTGTTACTGAACGTAATCGTGGCGCGTTTTGTTTCCAAGAAAAGAGTGGACATCACGAGAGTGATGACTATGGGGAACGGCAAACTGAATTCCACCTCGCTCGCGGGGATCGAAATGATCGAGACGCTCAAGTCAGCCGGGGCGGAGGCCTCGTATTTCAGGCGCTGGGCCAAAGTGCATGCCAAGGTAAATGCCGGGGATGTGGAGCTTTGCAAGTTAAATGAAACCATGGGTCTGATCCCTTCGCTTTTGACGGAAATCACGAACATCCTGGTATTTGCGTTCGGTGTAAAAATGATCATAGACGGGCAGTTTACACCGGGTACACTGCTCGCCTTTACAGGACTACTCACAGCCTTTACAAAGCCGGTAAATGAGATCATCAACATGGGACAGACCATACAAGAAATGCAGGTTCAGATGGAACGCGTTGAGGACGTGATGAATAATCCGGTGGATGTTCCGGAGGACACGGAAATCCTGAGTGATGAGGAGTGGGACAGCCTCGGAAAGTTAGAAGGTGATATCGAATTCAAAAATATTACTTTCGGTTATTCTCCGCTGGCCAAACCGCTGATAGAGAACCTCAATATCCGAATCCCGGCGGGGAGCAAGGTGGCGTTGGTCGGTGCCAGCGGCAGCGGAAAATCAACGATGGGAAAACTGCTGTCCGGTTTGTATCAGCCATGGACGGGTGAGGTATTGATCGATGGGAAGAATCTGAAAAATATCCCCAAACTACAACTAAGAAGTTCGCTTGCCATCGTGGATCAGGATATCATGGTTTTTGATGACCCGATCTCGGAAAACATCCGACTTTGGGACAGTACCATTGAGGAGGCGGAGGTGATCCGGGCGAGTCAGGATGCCTGCATCCATGAGGAGATCGCTTCACGAAAGGGAGGCTATTCCGCTACGTTGCAACCCGGCGGCAAAAACTATTCCGGCGGACAGCTGCAGCGAATGGAGATAGCCAGAGCGCTGGCGATCGAACCGACGATTCTGGTGCTCGATGAGGCGACCAGTGCGCTGGATGCGGAAACCGAGGATGAAGTTATGAGAAAGATCAGAGAAAGAGGCATCACCACGGTTGTTGTGGCACACCGCCTCAGTACGATTCGTGATGCTGACAGGATTTATGTTCTCAAGTCAGGTGAAATCGTTGAGGAGGGAACACACGATGAATTGATGGAACTGGATGGTGCATATTCACGATTAGTGAGAAGCGAGTAGATTGAAAAAACGCTATAACGATTTTCCAATCTTGTAAGAGGAGATTATCAGGCTTATGAGTAATGTCGGTTTACAGATGAAAACGAGAGATCAGCTGGATCGGGAACGTCTCCGAAGAGGATATGAAAAACTGGCGGCAAGCGTCAGCGATGAGAGCATAGTCCGCCTCTTCGGCGCGGATGATCTGGAGATGGCAGACGGTGCCGTGAGAGCGTGTCTTCGTTACAGCAAAGTGACTCCCGGGCCCGTCCCGAAGGAGATCACGGATCTATCCGAGCGGATCGAGTACATGTGTCGTCCCGGCGGCGTCATGCATCGAACAGTCAGCCTGGAGTCCGGGTGGTACAAGGACGCCTTTGGTGCGTATCTCGGAAAACTTCGCGACGGAGAGGTCGTGGCGCTTCTGCCTCAAACTTCAGGCGGGTATGCTTACCGCGATCCGTCCACCGGTAAAAATGTGAAGTTGAACCGGAAGACAGAGAATAATCTGGAGGACCGCGCGGAACTTTTTTATCCGGCACTTCCGGCCCGTTCACTTGAGGTCAGTGATTTCATTCGATTTTTATTGAAGTCGCTGGATAAAGGTGACTTTATAAAAGTAGTCGTGTCGGCGGTTATCTCCGCGTTGGCAGGGCTTCTTCCTGCCTTCGCTACATCGTTGGCATACGGTGAGGTGGCCCCGTCCGGACAGTCTCGGCTCATCCTGCCGATCGCGGGGCTGTTGCTCGGTGTATCCGTGGGAACCCTGCTCTTTAAGATGAATAAAAATCTTGTCATGAACCGAATTGCGATAAAAATCGGGGATTATGCAGAGGCGGCTGTCTTTGGGAGAGTTCTGATGCTGCCGACATCATTTTTCAAAGATTTCAGCGCGGGAAATCTGTCTACCCGTATTAACAATATCTGGCGGATGATCCACTCCACCGTGGATTGCGTTCTGGGTGGCGGGCTTACGTTGGTGCTGAGTGTGGTGTACTTCGGGCAGATTATATATTATGCTTCGGCGTTGCTGCCGATCGCCATCCTGATCATCGGATTGCAGGTTTTGGTGATTTGGTTGATCCTGAGACAATTATTAAAAAGAGAGGCACACGCGGTCGAGGCGAACACAAAAGCATCCGGAACCGTGACGACGCTTCTCGGCGGGATCCAGAAAATCAAACTTGCGGGAGCGGAGGATCGCGCGTTTTCAAAATGGGCAGGAAGGTACTCCGGGTACACGGAAGCCTCCTTTAACCGTCCTAAATATTTGTATTGTATGGATGCCTTTGTCGTGCTGATCGGGATGCTAGGCACTGTGGCCATCTATCTTCAGGCCATGAGTACCGGGTTTTCTACGGCGGACTTTATGGCATTTAATACCGCCTTCGGTCAGATTAACGCGTCTATCGTTTTGTTTATGAGTTTTATCGCTTCGGCGGTGAGATCCTTCCCGAAGTTCGGACACCTGGCGCCGATATTGAAAGCGGCACCGGAATGTGATGATGAAAAACCTTCCGTCAAGGAAGTGGACGGAAGCGTCGAGGTAAACGGTTTGTCTTTCCGATACAGCGATGAGACGCCGTGGGTTATCGATAACATTTCTTTTCGGATTGAGAAGGGTGAATATGTGGCGATCGTCGGTCGGTCGGGTTGCGGCAAGAGTACGCTGATGCGGTTGCTGCTTGGATTCGAGCAACCGAGCGCCGGAAACATCATGTATGGCGAGTACGATCTGTCCTGTGTTAACGTTCGCTCCATCCGTCAAAACGGAATCAGTATGGTCATGCAGGATGCCAAGCTGCTCAAGGGGGATATTTTTGATAATATCACGCTATCCAATCCGGGCGCGACGCTGGAGGATGCCTGGGAAGCGGCGGAGATCGCCGGGATCGCAGAGGATATCCGGGAGATGCCGATGGGGATGAGTACGCTTGTAACCGAGGGTGGCGGCGGTGTGTCCGGCGGTCAGAGACAGCGCCTTATCATCGCGAGGGCGGTGTGCAGTGGCCGAAAGATCATGATCTTAGACGAGGCCACCAGCGCCCTGGACAACATAACACAGCAGAAGGTCGCGGAGTCGCTCGACAAGTTGGAATGCACGAGGATCGCTATCGCGCACCGACTCTCAACGGTACAGCATTGCGACCGCATATTGGTACTGGATCAGGGAAAGATCTGCGAAGAGGGCACATATGAGGAACTGATCAGTAAAAATGGCGTCTTTGCGGAATTGGTGAAAAAACAACGATTGGATGTGTGAGAACACTGAAAAATCCGCTTAGAAAAAAAACACTTGACAAATCAAGCAAAGTGCGATAAAATGCGTTTGTTTGAATTTTCAAACAATAAACCACGTGAATGCAGGTGTAGTTCAATGGTAGAACACTAGCCTTCCAAGCTAGATACGAGGGTTCGATTCCCTTCACCTGCTGAAAACGAATAGGACGCTCGATAGAGCGTCCTATTTGTTTTCACCAGGTGAAAGTCAGAAGAGGGCACTCCGGGCAAGAACGCTTTGCGTTCTTGCGTGCTGACCGTCGAAGACAGTCAGCTTGTTCGACTTCCCTTCACCTGCTACTCAGCTTGTTCGACTTCCCTTCACCTGCGAACCCCTCATCCCTCCTCAAAAGACCACAGATTCCGGATCTGCGGCATCAGCCGGTCGAGGTCCCAGAGCTGATTGCTTCTCTCATAACTATTGGGATCGTTGACCTGGATCTTTCCGTCTTCGGCTACGCCGGACAGCACCAGAAAGTGTCCGGTTGTCGTAAAGTCTCCCGGCCGCATGGAACAGATGATAGGTCGACCCGCCTGCAATTCGCGGATGATATGTGACTGATCAAAGACCACCTCGCTTGAAATCAGGCCGAACAATCCGGCGCCTGTTCGCATCAAATCCCAGGACGACCCCTGTCCCTCAACATAGTACCCTTCTTTTTCCGCTTTTTTCGCAACCTTATAGGGATTCCATTTTCCGCTTCCGGATAAGCCGGTTTTGACCATACTGAGACATGTGGGACCGCATCCGGTTACGGCGAGGAAGTCGCCGCCGTATTGGCGATAACCCCAGCGTTCATCCCACTGGATAAGAAGCGGGATCGCACGATCGGAATGCAAATCTTTTTTCAGACTGATCTTGGAAGTATCCTGACCATGCGAGACATAATCCTGCACAAATGGAATTGCCTCCGGCGTCTTCTCCGCCAGCTCGATCAGGCTGTCGGGTATACCCTGCACCTCCAGGCGGTCTCTCTCACTCTCGCTCAAAGGCGTCGCATTGACCGTCGATGATTCCCGCGTGTTCGAATCCGTGTGAGCTCCTCTGCTTTTGTCGGAGAACAAGTGAATATCAAAAGCACGCAATCCCGCTATTACCAAAGCGATCAGGAATAGGGAGAGTACGATGATCCTCCGACACTTACGCATTTTTTTGGCACTGTTGTTTGAAGCCATATAAAAAACCTCCTCTCAGAATCCATGATGATCTGTCATACAAACCGAGTATAGTACAATCTGAAAGGAAGTTCTTGTGGTTTTTCATACGAGTTTCTTACAAATTTCTTACATTATGTGGATACCGATGTGGATGCCGATATGGAAGGCGGTGTGACAAGCGGCAGCGTGAAGATAAAACGCGTCGTCTCATTACTGCTTTCACAGACGATGGTTCCCCGGTGCATTTCAATCATTTGTTTTACGATCACCAGTCCCAGACCGGTTCCGGTATCATCATCATTGACACGATAAAAACGTTCAAAAATATGATCCAGATTCTCTTTTGGAATCGTCTTCCCCTGATTGGAAATCGTACATACACACTTCTTGTCTTTTTTCTTTATATCGACGTGGATCTTCGTTTTCGGGTAACTGTAATTCACGGCGTTTTTCAAAAGATTGTCCATCACCCGGACCATTTTTTCTATGTCAATACAGACAAAAATATCCTTATCTCCGGAGAGTTCATAAGTCAATTCTTTTGTTGAAAAAATAGGCTGAAATTCATATACAAGTTGTTCGATCATGCGCGAAAAATTCACGGTTTCCGTTGTAAAAACAGCACCCGCGCTTCCCATACGCGTAACGTCAAAAAATTCATTAACAAGGTCTTCTAAGCGTATGGATTTTTTTAGAATAATATCCAAATAATGCGCCTTAATATCTTCGGGAATATCCTTTTTTTCATTCAGAAGTTTCAGATAGCCGAGAACGGAAGTAAGAGGCGTTTTCAGATCGTGCGCCATGTACATGATCATATCCTCTTTTTGGCGCTGCTCCTGTTTCATCAGGTCTTCCATTCGTCTGGCGATGCGGTAAAAATAGATAAAACTGATCAGCATCGCGCCGCCCAAAACCATGATGATAGCGAGCAGTACAAAGTTCTGATTGATCCAGTGGAGATACGGATAGATCGGGTCTTCCCAATGCCAGACTTTTCTTTTCAGCAGACTGTAAGCGAGGGCGATTATCACCATCATGCTCGCGGAATAGATCAACAGAGTAATCAGGTATCGCAGGATCGTATTTCGAAATACATACCGACTGATTTGTTTATCCATAAACTTATTCCTCTATCTTATAGCCGACGCCCCAAACCGTTTTTATATACTCCGGCTTTCGGGAATTCTCATGAAGTTTTTCACGGATCCGGGCGATGTGCGCCATAACCGTATTGTTGTTATCGAGGAATTCTTCACCCCAGACATTTTCAAAAAGTTCTTCCGATGACACGACCTGTCCGAGATGCTCCAACAGATACCAGACCACCTTGAACTCGAGCGCAGTCAACTCGATCTCCTCATCGTACAGCAGGACGCGGTGATAGCGCTTGTTGACAGAGAGGCCGCGAACCTCGTGACAATCCGCATCCTTCTTCTGCGTGCCCACGCTGTCATAATCTCTGACACGCCGGATTCCGGCCTTTACGCGCGCGACCACCTCGAGAGGATTGAAGGGTTTGGTGACATAGTCATCGGCACCTACGGTGATGCCGAGGATCTTGTCGCTGTCCATCCCCTTTGCCGTCAGCATGATGATGGGAAACTTCCATTTTTCGCGGATTTTTTTACACAGGGTAAATCCGTCCATATCCGGGAGCATTACATCGAGGATCGCCGCGTCGTAGGTCACCTTTTCGATGTCCTCGAGAACCGGCAGAGCGCTGTTGAAGCGGTGGACAGAGAAGCCTTCTCCGGAAAGATACACTTCCAGAAGCTCCGTGATCTCATCTTCATCGTCCACTACCAAAACATTTCCGTCCATTTCTGACTCCTATTTGTCGTTTCCTATTGCATTTTCTTCCATAAAAGCGTATAATATTTGGCATATAATGTTTACCGGTACTTGGCAAGAACCCTCTTGAGTGCTTCGACAACACCGCTTTTACGCGGAATATCGGAGGCTTCCACCTCCTCGATGAGCTCAGTAATCTTCCCGGGTTCGTCCATGGCCAGGTACACTTCGGCGAGTCCGGTGTAATCCGCCAGCTTGATCGAGCCGCAGCCCATCGCGGAACGGTATGTCTGTGCGGCCAGGTCGTGCAGCTCACGGCGCTCGTAACCACGGGCCAGATTCGTCATCAACAGAAGAAAGCTGTTGTAGTTGTCGTCATACGAAGACAGGAGCGTGAAATTTGCTACACCATAAGCCAGTTTCAGATCGGTGTTGGTGTACTCCGACAGATCGATCATCGGCTCGCGGATCAGCGCTTTCAGCTCTTTGATATAATTGGATACATCGTCATCCTCAGTAAAAATGCCCTCGGGCGGAAGCGGGATGACATCCTCTTCAAAGTGAAGAAGCGGGAGCCCGGAGATATCCTGCTTGGGGGCAAAGTTAGCCTCGTGCTCTCTGGCCCAAAAAGCATCTTCAACCTTCTGCGCTTCTTTGGAGGATTTTTTCATCTCATACTGCGTCCAGGCAATGAAGATGACAAAAATGATGATAAAAACAGGGATGGTAATCATAGTAGCCTCTCTGGAAAGGGGGTTCTCATGCTCAATCGAAAAAAACAACGGTGGATCGCGGCTATTATCTGTATTGTCGTAATTCTGGCCATGGTATTCGGCCTTGTAGCGACGATCGCGTCCTAATATCAAGTACATATTGTAAACTATTTTTAGAAAAATGGCAAGTCCATAAAGAGGTAGATCGATGAGAAGGCGTAACAGACCACATTACTTACCGGCCTTTCTGGTGATCTTCATCATGCTGATGTTGATCATATCCTATGTGCTGGTATTTTACATGAAAAATAAGCCGGATGAAAACCGCATCATCACCGGTGTTTATGTGGCCGGGATTGATGTAAGCGGGATGACCGCGGAGGAGGCACAAGCGGCGATCGACGGATATGCTGCGACGAGAGGAAACCGTGCGATCCGTGTTGACGTCAACGGGAAAAGTGTCGAGACCACATTGGCGGATCTAGATTATCGCGTAGAAGAGAATGACATTATCTCGCAGGCCATGCGTCTCGGCAAGGATGGGAATGTTTTTACCAACTACGCGGAGATCAAGCGCGTAGAGGCTGAACATGAAAACTATGATATTTCATTTACATATTCCGAAGCGAAGCTGGCGAAGTTTGTGAAGAAAAAATGCGGCAAGAAGGCGAAGAAGCCGAAGGATGCCACTGTCAAGCTTGACGGAGATGAGATCAAGTACACGAAGTCCAGACAGGGACTGTCGGTAGATGTGGACGCGACGGTAGCGGAGATACAGCGCCAGATCAAGGAGACGCCGGAAGGAGACATCGTGGCGACTGCCGTGACTACCGTGAAGGAGCCCAAGGTTTCCGAGGAGACGGCGCGTCGTTGCAAGGATAAGATCGGAACTTTTACGACCGGATATTCGGCAGGAAATGTAACCCGTTCGAAGAACTTAGCGAATGCGGCCCGACTGATCAACGGCAGCGTGGTCATGCCGGGAGAGACTTTTTCCGTACACGATACGATCTCTCCTTTGACCGAGGAGAACGGGTATTACGCGGCACCATCCTACAGCAAGGGCGAGGTCGTGGATTCGATCGGAGGCGGTGTCTGCCAGGTATCGACGACGCTTTACAATGCGGTACTCAGAGCGGAGCTGGAGGTCGTGGAGAGAGCACCTCACTCGATGGTGGTCAGCTATGTGAAGCCATCGATGGACGCGGCGATCGCGGGTGATTATAAGGACTTTAAGTTCCGCAATGATACGGAGGTTCCGGTGTTGATCCGGGGCGGCGCCGGAGGTGGCACCATCTGGTTTACGGTATACGGTGAGGAGACGAGACCGTCTGACCGTACCGTTGAATTTGAGTCAGAGGTACTTCAGAAGATAGAGCCGGGCGAGGACAAGGTAACCTATGATCCGAGCCAGCCGCCGACCTATATGAAGGTCACACAGAGCGCGCATATCGGCTATGAAGCCGTTCTGTGGAAGATTGTTACCCAAGATGGAAAAACGACCAAAAAGCAGATCAATTCCAGTTCCTACAAGGCGGTTCCCCGCTATGTAACCAAGGGCAGCGGCAAGGCGGTGGCGACACCGAAGCCGTCGAAGAAGCCGAAGGATGATGAAGATGAGGAAGATGAGGACGACTCGTCGGAGGAAGATGAGGAATAAGGATGTCGGAAAAAGAAGACAAGGTTCTCGCTCTCGGTAAGGTCCCCGAGAAGATCATGTGTCGGTCCGTTTTTAAACCATTGAAGATAAAGCGACCGGAGGTATTGATCCATCCCGGTGTCGGTGAGACCCATGCCGTGATCGAAGCGGGTAATGAAGAAGCGTTTGTTTTTTCCGTGGGGCCGATCACCGGTGTCAGTGAGGATGTCGGAAAAATGGCCTTTTGGAAAGCGGCGAACGATGTAGCGGCAGCGGGAGTGAGTCCAATCGGGATGCTCGTTGATATCGCGCTACCCAAGGGGAGTCGGGAGAGTGAACTGCGTAGGATCACGAAGGAGATCGCGGAGTTTTCCGAACAGTACAATATTGAGATACTCGGAGGGGATGTGCGGGTTACGGGCGCGGTAAATCGACCTGTCGTCGGGGTGACCGGTGTCGGAAAGACCGATCAAAGCCGACTCATTACAGCAAGAGGTCTGAAGCCCGGAGATGAGTTGGTAGTTACCAAGTGGGTCGGCTTGGAGGGCTCGGCGGTCCTGGCAATGACACGCGGTGAGGATTTGAAAAACCACCTGCCCGCGGAGATCGTGAAGAGGGCAGAAGAGTTCTTCGAGTATATGAATGTAATGCCGGAGAGCGAGATCGCCGTGGAGGTCGGTGCGACAGCCATGCACAATGTGACCGAGGGTGGTATCTTCGGAGCCCTGTGGGAGCTCGGCGCGGCATCGAATATCGGATTTGAGGTGGATATTCGCAAGATTCCGATCCGACAGGAGACTATCGAGATCTGCGAGGTGTTTGATGTCAATCCGTATATGCTGATGTCCGGTGGCTCGATGCTGATCGGAACCGCGAAGGGGAATCTCCTGGTTGATAAACTTGAGAGTGCCGGGATCCACGCCGCGGTGATCGGTTATGTGACCGAGGGGGCGGACCGGATTGTGCGTAACGGAGATGAAAAGCGATACCTTGAACCCAGACAGGCGGATGATATTAATAAAGCGATGGAGGCGACGATATGAGAGATAAGATATTAAAAAATCTGGCGCAGAACGCGAGACTGTCTTCCAAGGATCTGGCAGCGATGCTTGACTCATCTCCGGAAGAGATCAAGGAAATGATCCATCAGATGGAAGAGGAAGGGATCATATGCGGATATCCGACGCTGATCAACTGGGATAAGACAGGCGATGAGCGTGTGACTGCCGTGATCGAGGTGAAGACGGCGCCGGAGCGTGGGCGAGGCTTTGACAAGATCGCTGCCCGTATCTATCAGTTTGACGAGGTGAAGGATGTCTATCTGATGAGTGGAAACTTCGACTTCACTGTAATTATCGACGGAAGCAGCATGAAAGAGGTGGCGCGTTTTGTGACACAGAAGCTGGCACCGATGGAGAGTGTCGTCAGCTGTGCGACCTACTTTGTTTTGAAAAAATATAAGCAGCATGGTATACCGCTTGAAAGAATCAAAGATACCGATGAAAGGCAGTTGATCACACCATGAGAGATCCGTTATCAAAAGCCGTGACATCTCTGGCACCGTCCGGTATCCGCCGATTTTTCGATCTGGCGAATACGATGGAGGGAGTAATCTCTCTGGGCGTGGGCGAGCCGGATTTTGACACGCCATGGCATATTCGTGAAGAGGGAATCTACGCACTGGAAAAGGGGCGCACCTTCTACACTTCAAACGCCGGTCTGATGGAACTGAGAGAGGAGATCGGCAGGTACTTAAAGCGCCGATTTTCCCTGGATTATTCCGCGGATGAGGTGTTTATTACGGTGGGAGGAAGCGAGGCAATCGACCTGACCTGTCGTGTGATGCTCGATCCGGGTGATGAGGTGATCATCCCGGAGCCCTGCTATGTCTCCTATTATCCTTGTGTCGTGCTGGCCGGAGGGACGCCTGTGCGTCTTCCGCTTTCTTCTGACGATCAGTTTAAGCTGACCAGAGAAAAGCTGGAGTCGGTCATCACTGAGAAGACGAAGCTTCTGGTGCTTCCGTTCCCGAACAATCCTACAGGAGCCGTGATGAGCGGTCCTGAGTTGCAGGTGATCGCCGATATCGTCAAGGAACACGACATTTTTGTGCTGTCGGATGAGATCTACGCGGAACTTACCTACGGCGAAAAGCATGTATCGATCGCGTCTTTGCCGGATATGAAGGAGAGAACCGTGGTGATCAACGGTTTTTCGAAGGCGTTTGCGATGACCGGTTGGCGTCTCGGGTACGCTGCCGCTCCGAAAAATATCCTGAGCCAGATGATCAAGGTCCATCAGTACGTGATCATGTGTGCGCCGACGACCAGCCAGTACGCAGCGGTCGAAGCACTGAGAAACGGCGACAATGACGTCGAGAAGATGTGTGACAGCTATGATGAGAGACGCCGGTTCCTGGTTCACGAGTTAAATGAGATGGGTTTAACCTGTTTCGAGCCGCGGGGTGCTTTTTACGTATTCCCGAGCATACAGAGTACAGGGCTCTCCTCCGAGGAATTCGCGACCAAGCTTCTCGAGGAACAGCGTGTAGCCGTGGTTCCCGGGACAGCGTTCGGCGAGTGCGGAGAGGGCTTTTTGCGCATATCCTACGCCTATTCGATCGAGAATTTGAAGGTCGCGTTGGAAAAGATAAAAGATTTTGTAGACACGAGAAGAAAAATGTGATATAATTAGCCATGTATCGAGACGATTTGGATAGGAGGACGGCAGTATGGCGACACTCAACGCGGAACATATCAATCCGTTTTTGATGACAGCGAAGAAAATATTGCAGGATGTGTGCTTTGTTGAAGTTGCCATCCAGAAACCGGTATTGAAAGAGGCTACTTTCGGTAAGGATGATTGGGTAATCATCGTCGGTGTCACCGGCGAGATGCGCGGTCAGGTTTTGATTGCCATGTCCGAGAAAAATGCCTGCGCCATTGCATCCAAGATGTGTATGACGGAGATCAAAGAGATCGACGATTTTGCTTCATCCGCTCTTTCGGAGTTGGGAAACATGATCATGGGTAACGCTTCTACGGTATTTTCTTCATCCGGTATCGGTATCGATATCACACCGCCGACACTTTCACACGGTGAGGTAAGTTTTACATCGAGCTATACCAAGTCACTCTGTGTTCCGATGGTATTTGACGGAGGCGGGATTGATCTCTTCCTGGCATTGAAGCAGGAGAATTGATGTGTTACATATTGTATTGTTAGAGCCGGAGATTCCGCAGAATACCGGCAATATAGGGCGCACCTGCGTAGCGATCGGAGCCAAGCTCCATCTGATCGGACCGATGGGGTTTTCGGTGTCCGACAAGTGGGTAAGACGCGCCGGATTGGATTATTGGGATAAGTTGGACCTGGCGGTTTACGACGACTATCCCGATTTTTTATGCAAAAATTTCGAGAGTACCAACCGAGAACCGCGTATTTACATGGCGACAACGAAGGCCAGACACGTCTACAGTGACGTCACGTATGAAGAGGATTGCTATGTGATGTTTGGCAAGGAAAGTGCCGGGATTCCGGAGGAAATCCTAGTAGAGCATGAAGAAACGGCGATCCGGATTCCGATGGACGGTGATATCCGCTCGCTCAATCTGAGCAATTCGGTAGCGATTGTAGCCTATGAGGTGATGCGGCAGCGGGGCTTCGGCCGGCTGAATACGCAGGGGCAGTTACACCGATTGCAGTGGCAGTCGGATCGTGAAGGTTGATCCGGCTCCCTCGGTACTGATAACGTCAATCATTTCTTTATGTGCCATCATGATTTCTTTGCAGATGGAAAGTCCCAACCCGGTTCCGGATTTGTCTTTTCCGCGGGAAAGATCGGACTTGTAAAAACGATCCCAGATACTGTTTAACTCATCCTTCGGGATGCCGATGCCGGTGTCACGAACGGATATGAATACCTTGTCCTTTTTGATTGAAGTGCGGATCGTGATGAGAGCTCCTTCGTCGCTGAACTTCAGCGCGTTCTCTGCGAGGTTGAAGAGAACCTGATGGATCTTGTCTGCGTCGCCCTTCACGATCAGAGGCTCCTCGGTCGCGAGTTCGACATGGAAGCGGACGTCTTTCCTGATAGCCCGCCCGTCCAGAGCGTCCGTCACTTTGTGGATCGTAGCATGGATATCAAAAGGCTGGATATCCAGGAGAATATTATCCTTATCATAGGAATTCAGATCGATGATCTGATTGGTCAGCTTCGTCAGGCGATCCGTCTCCGCGATCAGAATATCGTAGTAATGATTGGCCTCCTCCGGTGGGATCAGCCCGTCCCGAAAGGCTTGCAGATAGCCGTGGATCGAAGTCAGCGGCGAACGGAAATCATGTGAAATACTGGATAAAAATTTCCTCTGATACTCATCGAATTTCGACAGCTCCTGACCGAGTACATTCAGCGTCTCGGCCATCTCTCCGTACTCATCATGAGAACGAATAATAATAGGCGGATTGTCACGTCCGATCGCAAAGTCCTTGCTCCCGGCGCGGAGTTTTTTTAATGGAATAAAACAGAAGAAAAACAGTCCGATATACGTCAGCAACAGCAGACCGATCACGATATAATACACCGTTAATAGGATGTTATAATAGAAGTTGGAACGCTCGGTAATAAAGGAATTGCTGTGCGCAAATATCAGGTATCCGTGGAATTTATCGCTGTGATGAAGCGGCTTGGTGATACACAGACAGGTCGTTCCGAGATAGCCGCCGAGAGTGAAATCATGGGTGACATCCTGGTGCAAAAACTTGGACTGTCCGTGACTGAGTACATTGTAATACGGTTTTTGTACTTCATTTTCCGTATCGAGAATAATATCCCCACCTTCCTCGATGATCAACAACTGGCAGTTGGAAGCCTTGGCGGCGACATCGAGAGAGGGGCGAAGTTTTTGAAGAGTTTTAGCGGTGTAGGTCTCGTTCGCGATCGTGGTTCGGATGAGACGATCTGCTGCACCGGATAGGGAAGCGGCAGTCTCTTCGAGAACCTGATCATAGATAAAGGTCTGACCGACAGCCAGCATAAAGTAAAAAGACACCACAACGATAACCAGATAAAAAGCGAGAAGCTTTTTGATCAGGGTTGTTTTTCCGAAGATATGGATGCGGCGTTTTTTTCTTGCTTTCACACGGGTTCTCCTTTGATCTCAAATCGATATCCGATTCCCCAGATCGTCGCGATCGAGTAGCCCTCGCGGTCGGTTAGTTTTTCACGAAGACGCTTGATGTGAACATCGACGGTACGCGTCTCGGAGGTCTGCTCGTAACCCCAGATGCGGTCGAGGAGTTCCTCGCGAGAGAATACTTTGTTTGGATGGGAGACCAAAAAATGCAAAAGCTCCAGCTCCTTCGGCGGCATATCGATCAGGCGGCCGCCCTGCGTGACCGTGTAGTTGGCGCGGTTGACGACGAGGTCCCCGCACGTCGCCTCGTCCGCGGAAGGTGCCTCCGCGCGGGCCGATGGCTGGCTCCCGTTTTCATAACGACGAAGCACGGCTTTGACACGAGCCACCATTTCCTTGTTATCAAAGGGCTTGCTGATGTAGTCATCGGCTCCGAGTTCGAGCCCGAGCACCTTGTCGAAGGTCTCGGTTTTGGCGGAGAGCATGATCACCGGCGTCATATAATCCTTGCGAAGTTCTCGGCAGACCGAATAACCGTCAATCCCCGGAAGCATGATGTCAAGGAGGATCAGATCCGGCTGGAAGGACTGATTCAGCGTAAGTGCGGTCTCGCCGTCATTTGCAATCTTGCACTCGAAAAACTCCTTTGTCAGATAGAGAGACAAAAGGATTGCGATATTCTCATCGTCATCAACGATCAGGATTTTTTTCTTGGACATAGCATTCACCATTCCTTTGTTCCGTAGGTTTAGTATTTGGCATTCTAGTATTTTGCATCCTAGTATTTGAAAAGTGCCACCGTGGCGCCGTAACCGCCTTCGCCCTGCTCACCGAGGCGGAAGCTTTCGATGCAGCGGTTGCGTTTCAGATGATCGTGGACTGCCGCACGCAGAGCGCCGGTTCCCATACCGTGGATGATCCGTACCTGCGACAGGTGTGCCAGGTATGCGTCATCTAAGTATTTTTCCAGAAGGGGAAGCGCTTCTGCCACCTTCATTCCGATCAGGTTGATCTCTGTGTGGACGGTCATCGCCTTTGCGGATTTCAGGGCCTTCGATTGGGCGATGGTCGCTTCCTTCTTCGCCTGCTTGGTCTCGGATTCGAGGTACTCCAGATCGTCAAGCTCGACCTCTGAGCGAAGGATACCGATCTGGACATAGCACTTGCCACGGACGGGTTCGGTGGAGATGGTTCCCTTGACACCCATCGAGTGCACCAGCACGATATCGCCGACGGTGAGTTCCTCCGGCTTTTTGGAAGAGTTCTTCTTCCGGCGCTTGGTGCCGGGACCGGTGGCGGCCAGGCCTTCATCAACTTCATTCATCGCGTCGCGAAGAGCGGAACGTTCCTGCTCCATCGCCTTCAGGGCTTCGGGGTCATTCATCCATTTGTTATACTTGCGGATGGATTCATCCGCCACTTTCTTGGCGCGCTCTAAGATCTCACGCGCTTCTTCATTGGCACGACGCAGGATCTTGTCACGCGACTGTTCGAGTTTTTCTTCTTTATCCTCGAGTTTTTTCTTATACCCTTCCGCGTTCTCACGGAAGCGGACAGCCTTCTCGCGTTCTTTCTCTGCCTCGATCCGGGATTCTTCCAGTCCGGATACGACATCTTCGAAACTTTTCTCATCGTCACCGATCCGGTGTTTGGCTTCGTTGATGATGGTGTCGTCAAGTCCCAGCTTGGAGGATATCGCGAAGGCGTTACTCTTGCCGGGAATCCCAACGAGAAGCCGGTAGGTGGGACTGAGTGTTTCCACGTCGAATTCGCAGGAGGCGTTTTCGACACCGTCCTCCTGGAGTGCGTATATTTTTAATTCACTGTAGTGTGTCGTCGCCATGGCGGTGATCCGCTTTTTATGCAGATGATCCAGGATGGCGATGGCGAGTGCCGCGCCCTCTACCGGATCCGTGCCGGCACCGAGCTCGTCAAAGAGCGCCAACGTCCGTGTGTTCGCCTTTTTCAGTATGGAAACCGTGTTGGTCATGTGCGAAGAAAAGGTACTCAAGGACTGCTCGATACTCTGCTCATCTCCGATGTCGGCGAAAACCTCGTCGTAGACACGCAGGTGCGAGCGGTCGGCGGCCGGGATATGGAGGCCTGCCTGCCCCATCAGCGTCAGGAGACCGACGGTTTTGAGCGTCACGGTCTTGCCGCCGGTGTTCGGTCCCGTGATCACGAGAAGGTCGTAATCCTTGCCGAGTGAGACATCGATCGGAACCACCTTGTTCGCAGGGATCAGAGGGTGTCTGGCCTTCTTCAGCCGGATGTATTTGCCCTGGAAGAGCGGCTCACTCGCCTTCATTTTTTTGGAAAGCATGCCTTTGGCAAAAATGAAATCAAGGTCGGCTAAGAGAAGAAAATCCTTCTCGATGTCGGCGATATGAGGAGCGGTCAGGTTGCTTAAGTCCGCGAGGATGCGCTCAATCTCGGTCTGCTCCTTGGCAAACCAGCCGGTGAGTTCGTTGTTCAGTTCGACGACGGCCATCGGTTCTATGAAAAATGTGGAGCCTGTGGCGCTCTGGTCGTGTACCATGCCGGGGAAGGAACTTTTGTGCTCGGCCTTGACTGGAAGGCAGTAGCGCCCGTCGCGGATGGTGACGAGGCTGTCCCGGAGCATGCCGGAAGAAGCGGCGATGGTTTTGTTCAACTGCTCGCGGATGCGGGCGTCCATGCCGCGTATGGTTCGACGTATAGAGGCGAGTTCGGAACTCGCGTCATCGGCAATCTCGTCCGGCGCCGGGATGCATCGCGTGATCTCCGCACGAAGTTCCGGGACGTCGACAAGCGAATGAAACATCCCCGTCAGCACGTCCTCGTGATCGGTCAGTGCCGCGTCCGACGCGATGGCATCACGTGCAATCTCAAAAAGACGGCAGACATTCAGCAGTTCGCCGGTGCCGAGGGTTCCGCCTTTTTCCAAAGGGCGGATATCCCTTCTCGGGTCTCTGAGTCCGTGGAAATCCGGCTTATTGTCCTTAAGAATACGGTTCACGGCAGCGGTTGTCTGTGCCTGCAACGCGATGATCTCATCCCGTTTGCTTAAGGGGACGATCCGGCCGGCTTTTTGCTTGCCCGGATCGGAATCCGCTTCACGCACGAGTTGCTCGATGATCTTGTCATATTCCAGTGTGTGCAATACTTTTTTATTCATAGTTACAAGAATACATTATATCGGAAGATTTTTCAAGTCAAAACTCTTCACAAAGGGGAAAAAATGTGGTATCATACGGATAGGTTTGTACAGAAAGGAAGAGTGCCATGAACAGAAAACCGATAATGGCTTTGATACTGAGCTTTGCGATGCTTCTCAGCGTCGTATATCCGGTCACGGCACCGGAGGATGCACGGGCGGCGACAGTCAAGCTGAACAAGACCAGCATCTCGATCCGCGTCAAAAAAAGCAAGACGATCAAGATGACGGGGACGTATCACACGGTATCCTGGTCGATATCTTCCGGAAAGGCCAATATAAAACTGAAGAATTATAAGAAAAATAAGATCACGATTGTCGGGAAAAAGCAGGGCAAGGGAACCGTCAAGGGTACGATCTGGTATTCGGCAAAGAAAAAGAAAGTGCTGAAGTGCAAGGTGACGGTCAAGCCGCCTCTGTGGCAATGTCCACGATGCGGGATGTCAAACGATACGAACTTCTGTTCAAACTGCGGTCAGAAGAAGCCGGACCCGTCCGCGTCGCCGACGCCGACGCCAAACGGGAGCGCGTCGCCGACAGCCAGTTCTTCGCCGACACCGACGCCGATCTCACCGGAAGCGATGAGCGACAAGAGTATCGTAATGGTCTTGAATAATTCATTTCCTTTCAAGATTCAGTTGTACGCGAATTCGGCGGCGATGACTTTCTACGACCGTGTCTGCAAACAACAGATTTCGAATCTAACGATGGGACCGGACGGAGAGAATGAAAAATGCTGTCATATCTCACCGGGGATCAATACCTACATATCGGAGTCTTATCATGTGGCGAAGGGTGAGGTGTTCCTGTATGGAATCGATGTGCTGAAGATATCGGCCAACGAACATGACACCGGTGCTTTTCCGACACGGATCGGCAGGGTGACTGATGAGTATGTCTATATGCTGGACCAGGCGTTGGTTAAGTTGATTGATGGTAAGACGGTAGTGCAGTTTAAGCAGTATATATAAAAGGAGGATACCCAGATGATTTGTCCTAAATGTGGCCAGATGGTACCGGATGCGAGCAAGTTCTGCCAGTCGTGCGGAGCGAAGCTTTTAGAGGCTTCGATCGATGAGGCGGCCGGCGTAGAGAAGAGTGTACAGGATATCGTGGATCCGCCGAAGGAGGAGGCACCTGTAGCGGAAGCACCCGCGCAGGAAGTGGCTGATGAGCCTGCGGTGGAGGAGAAGGCGGAAGCACAGGCATCTGCGGGGGCACCGGCAGCAGAAGAGAAGGCGGAAGCACAGGAGACGGCTGAAGCACCGGCGGCATCGGCACCGGATGTATCAGAAGCGGAACCGGCGGCGGAGATGGCGATGGCCGGGGCATCTACCCAGACGATGGAAGCACCGACAGCTGAGAACGTGGCGGCACCTCAGATGGAAGCAGGCGCCGGAGCACAGTTTGCGGCGGCCGGAGGAACAGCCGTGAAAAAAGGCCTGCCCAAGCCGGCTCTTTTTGGTATCATCGGCGGGGGCGTTTTTCTGGTAGCAGCGGCGATAACAATGGTGATCGTATTTTTGATCGTCGGAACCAAGGAGACCTATCGACTGGCGGATTACACGGATGTGAAGTTCGAGGGTGTCGACGGCAGCGGGACAGCAAAGGCTAGTATCAACGAGGATCTGATGGTTAAAATAGCGGAAGCGAACGGCATGGATCTCTCGCAATTCAAGAATAAAGATAATATTGACTGGGGTGATGCGATGAATTTCGCGTCGTCTAATTTTTCGGATATCATGAAAATAGCGTCAGCACTTCAGAGCATCCAACTGGATCTTGATAAGAAGGATAATCTCAAGAACGGGGATACCGTGACTGTGACGTATTCCTTTGATCCAGAGAAGGCGAAGGAGGTCAAGGCGGAGTTTATCGGCGATCCTCTGACCGTGACGGTGTCCGGGCTGTCGGAAGTGAAGGAAGTGGATCCTTTTGAGGGACTGACGGTCAGCTTCGAGGGAACCTCGCCCAATGCGTATGTCAGCTATGATTATAAGTCCACGGAAGATTGGGGCGGCATGATCTACTTTACGGTGGACAGAAGTGACGGACTGCGCGAGGGTGATACGGTAAGCTTCCGCGTGGAGGGCTACGATGAGAACCGTTTTGTCAACGACTATGGCGTGCGTTTTTCACAGCTGGATAAGACCTATACGGTTGAAAATGTGGAGGCATTTTTGACGGAGAATAAGGAGATCGATTCGGCCGCGCTCGACATCATGAAGCAGGCGACGGAGGAGTATGTCAAGCAATATTTCTCGGAGGCTTCGAGAAAGGATTCGATCAAGGCTTCGGATATCTCATATGAAGGCTACTATTTCCTGACCAACAAGCAGACCAATGTTTGGTATGGTGTAAACAAGGTATACATGGTATATTCCGCGACGGTATCGAGTAAGGAAAAGCAGAAGAAATTCAAACCGAAGAAGGTATTTTTCCCGGTTGAATACGATGATGTCAAGCATCTGGCGGACGGCAACTACGAGATCAATACCGCCTACAAGAGGATTCTCGGCTCGACCGATCTTCGGTTCGGCTACTGGGAGGTTGTCAGCGGATATACCGATAAGAAGGTTATGTTTGATGAATTGATCACAGCAGACTCCGCGACCTACGACGGCGTGGCATACGACGCGCTGAAGTAAGGAGAGTGGGGATAAAATCACGAAAACCACATGAGGAGAATCACATGCTGAAGATTTTTTTGGGAGAGATGCCGGATGCGATATATCATCCGCCGACATACTTTGATAATCAATATGAGGATGAGTGGATAACAAGCGAGTTGTCCGTTGATATGATCAAAGATGTAGACCAATCGGATGTAGTAGGGCCGCATCTTATCGAGAGTCCGGTGCTCGGGCCTATATCTACAAAGGAACTTTCCGGGGGCGTGAAGACGTTGATCCTGATGGCATTCGATGAAAGCGGAAAAGTGTTTAATGCCTCCGCGTGTGGCGATAACTGCGCAAAGTGGATATTGAAGATCGCTGAGGAAAAAGATCTCACGATCAATTTGAGGCATGTGATGGATTTTGGAGACGGAGAATTCAAGGCAGAAATTCTGAATACCGGTCGAGTGATAACGAACATGACTTCACTGGCTGACGTGGCATGGGAGTATGTGTGAGCTCTACGGGCTGACGTGGCATGGAAGTATGTGCGAGTTTCACTGACGGAGGGATACATGAAGGGTATACATAGAGTAATAGTACAGAACAAAAAACTCCATTATGAGTTTGAGATCAAGCGCAATATAACAATCATTCAGGGCGATTCCGCTACGGGAAAGACAACCCTGATCGATATGATCAGAAGTTATGAGAACCTTGGTGCAGACAGTGGGATCACGGTATCCTGCGATGTCCCGTGCAGGGTGATCGAGGGTGCGAATTGGGAATTGCTGATCTCAAATTCAGATGGGGTTATTTTCTTTGCGGACGAGGAAAATTCCTTTATTCACACAAAAGAATTCGCGCGAGCTATCAGTGAGAGTAACAATTACTACGTTCTGATAACCAGAGAAAATCTGTACGAGCTTCCGTACAGCGTTGAGGAAATCTATGGCATCCATTCTTCAGGGAGATACCAGAATACGAAACAGATTTACAATGAGACGTATCATATTTATTCGCTTGAAGAGGACTTCCCGATCCGCCCAAAATGCATTATCACAGAGGATTCAGAATCCGGGTTTGATTTCTTTAAGGCAGTCGCTGATGAAAATGGGATATCCTGCCGGAGTTCATACGGTAATGCCGGGGTTCTCAAAACCATGGATAAAAACACGGATACAGAGACTTGTGTGATAGCAGATGGAGCTGCTTTCGGTGCGTATATGAATCCGGTTTATTACAACGTCAGGAAAAATAGGCACATCCATCTGTATCTACCGGAGTCCTTTGAGTGGATCCTGCTGAAATCCGGTTTGATAGATGGAAACGAATTGAAGGAGATCCTCGATAAACCATGGGAGCACATAGATAGCAAAGATTACATGAGCTGGGAAAGGTATTTTACATCGTTAATCATATCTATGACAAAGGATACCTATCTGAGTTATAATAAGAGTAAAATAAATGAGAATTATCTTCATCCTCAGAATGTGAACAGAATATTGGCCGTGATGGAGGGAATAGAGTTGGGGAGTTGTATAGAAACTGAACAGAATAAGTGACATTAGGAGGGAATTACTGTGGGGATAAATAAATACATATGGGAGTACTATAAGAAAGTTGATAATGTGCGCAACAAAGGTAAGAGTTATTCTGTTGATTATTTTTATAAGGGTGATTGCTTTGATCCTAACCAAATCGACAGTGCTCCCGAATTCAGCAATATAGCAAAGGCTTTTTTAGGAGACAATAAGATTCGGTATTCATTTAAATTGGCCAGTGATAGTGATATCGAAAAAAAGAAAGAGGATGTCTTAAACGGATTTACGGATTTTAGAAATTATATTGGCGACAAAGACACAATGCCCCCTAACGATTCACAGTTAGAATCTATCGCGTCTGCTTTGCTGAATGATGTTACGATAGTGACGGGGCCTCCCGGAACCGGGAAAACGGCGACAATCCGGGAACTGTTGGTGCATATCTGCCAGGTTGCGGTTAAGGATAATACTACACCGAGAATTGCAGTCGTATCACGTAATCAAAAAGCAGTTGAAAACGTCGTATCAGCAATGGTTGATTTACAGGAAAGAGAACTGAATCTCGGAAGTGGGAATAAACATATCATCTGCGGTAGATTTGCGGATATCGGAAATAAGGAGAAACGCACCACGTTTTGTGAGAGTTATGCTTCATTCGGAAACATATATGGGATTCAGGATAGTGAGTATGATAAGAGAAAAAAGAACCTGGATGATCAAAAGACTAAAGGGTTCTTTTGGAAGGATATGGATAACTTCCGTATCGTGTTCAGTACTATAAATTCATTGAGAAAGTGCTTCCGGTCCTATGATGAAAAAAAGGCGCTCATTTTTGATCAACAGTATGACTATGTGATCATAGATGAGTGCTCTCAGGTCTCAAGCTATCTGGGACTTATCATGGCAGCATCAGCGAGACATCTGGTGGTATTGGGAGATGATTCTCAATTGTACCCGATTCATAAAAAGGTGGTCTTTGGGTGGGGAAATATCCCTCGTGATTATAGGGATGAGGATAAAAACAGTTTCATGAAAGCGTTGGAGACGTGTTTTACTCATGGTGGTGCTTATGCAAAACACATATTGCTAAACGAGCATTTTCGTTGTCATCCGAAAATCATTGGTTTCTGTATCAAGGAAGTATATGGTGGGGATAAAAATATCATAGTAAACTCAAATGCGACAAACGCTAAGACTGAACCAATGCCCATCCGAGTTCGCTGGTATAAAGGAGGATATCGGGAAAAACTTGAGAAGAAGGAAAAAAGAGAGAGAAAACCGGAATCTGTGAGGAAAAAGTCCAATTTCAACAAGATGCAGGAGCGAATCTTCATGGAAGAGGAGTGGAATCATGTGCTGGACTTGGTTCAGGCGGATAAATCTGTTTGTATTATATCTCCCTACAAAAAACCTCTGAAACAGTTAAAGAAAAGGCTGGAGGAAAATATAGCAGATAGAGGTTTTGATATTGAGATTGACATGGATCAGGGTGATAGCTCCGCTAAAAACGGTTCCCGAGTTCTTCCGGAATTGACTATCCACAAATCCCAGGGGAAAGAGTATGATTACATTTGCATTCTATCCGTAGATGATTATTGGGATGGGAGAAAAGAATTATGGTCGCAGGAGATGGAACTTGTAAATGTGAGTGTTTCAAGGGCAAAAGAGGAACTGTGTGTCATCATCTCCTACAATCATCTTAAAAACAGGTATCTAAAGGAGGTCGGGATCAACCAGAAGTTCAAGAAGGGAAAGAATATGTTCCTTCAGAAACTGATGAATTATGTGTATGATCAGATAGAGGCATTGAAAGAAACGCAAACACCGCTTGGAAAAGGTTACGGGTTTATTGAAACAGAGATAAAAAGTGTCTTTGGAGACAGACTGAAATACGACAAGAAAAAGAAAAAGCGGAAAGGAGGATTGAGCAAAGAGAACAAGTTCAGGATAAAAAAACCTGAGGAGCGCCCGTCCTCTCTTGAGATGTGCGTTTTAGAAGCACTTTGGCAAGATGATTTTTTCAGAGAAGCGAACTATGAGATTTACCGTGAGGTGGCTGTTCAGGAGTTGGTTCAACAACCATCTATCACGCCCGGGAGCGGGCAAGAAATGGTTTATCAGATGGGACGATATGATATCGTGATTTGTAAGGGTTGTGATGTGCTCATGATCATAGAAATCGACGGGGCGTTCCATCGTTCGGATGATGCGACAGAGATCATTGAAAGAGACAAACTCAAAAACGAGATTGCAAAATTGCAGTTTGAGGAAGCGAAAAAGAGTAGTGGAGGCAACAAAGAAACTCCGTACGAGCGCGAGGAAGATGGAATAAAGGTTATCACTCCGCGGTTTATCCGCATTCCAACGGATGGGACGACCGGAACGAAAGACAGAGATGAGATTGATGTGATCAAAAAATTGATCGAGGACGCATCGCCTTGGCCTATGCTGACGGTAAAGGATACCACTAAACTGATAAAATGGGAAACGGATAGGGATAACTTTATCAAGTAGAAGTCTATCAAATAGAACAGGAGTATACAAACATGCGTGATTTTCGATTGGATAATATTGCAAGGCAGGGCGGGCTGAGTGAAGAGCAAAACGTCTTTACGGAGTCATCACCAAGGCAGCCAGGGACGCCACAAACAACTATGGCTCAAAGGAGTTTGATGGGCTCGACCTGCTCGCCTCGCCCTTTGATCAACTGAGGAACGCGTTGCTTGACAGGATCGAGGCAGAGGAAGTAGTTATGGAAGGCGCGGATGACATCCTGCGTTTTGATGACGGTTCCAAACTTGTGAGGCATGGAAAAAATGCGTATGCTTTTTGCCTTTACCTTCTCGGAAAGGGAGATGAAAAGGTCAGAGAAACGGGAGTAACCTCAGATAGTGAGAGGGAGGAGGCATATGCCGCCGCTTTCAGAGAGAATTGGGATAAGGTGGATTATGAATCCTATATTTCTTTCTGTTCGCCGCCGATAGAACTGAGAGAACTCTACAAAGATACATTTGATCTGATCTATAGATTGAAATCAATCCAAGATCAGATGACAAACTATGATTTGAAGAGATTGGCCACGGAAATAAATAGTGATGTAAAAGGTCTATATGCGTTGACCGGTAAAGAGGAGGATAAATCTATTACTTTTGAGATTCGAAAAACACTTAGAGGGGTTCACGGAGCGATCGAAGATTTGCATAAATCGTTGTCAACCATAGAAGAGATTGTTCTTACGGGAAGAACGGATAGTGAGATGATGGGGGAGTTATTTTTCCCGGGTAAGGATTGATAAACAAAGTGAGTTTTGAGTTTCCGGAAACGACAATAAGGCATGTGATAAGAAAACAGGAGGAATGAATTATGAGGACATTTAGGAAGTTTGGCAAGGATGAAAAGGATGAAAATGGAGATTATCTTTTTGTGACAGAGGACCCCCAAGGAATAATACATAATGGGTATAGGGGAGAGCAACACAATATTATGGCGCTAGTAGGAAATGGATTTGATACCGCAATAATGAAGGCAATAGGGAAATCACATACACCATCTTATGGAGATTTTTACAATTATATAGAGTATGAAAGGGACTTGACTGATGACAATGAGATTTGGAAGCAAATTAAAAAAAGTAAAGATGATGGGAAAACCGTAGATGTTGAAGAACTCATTTCTGATATCATCGACTCTGGGAAATTTAAGCATGAAGAAATAAAAAAATGGGTATATGAATTATGTGGCGAGGAGTCTAAATACCTAAATGATATTGTTACCTACGATGTGTTGTACAGGATAAACGAAAAGCTGAAGGATAAACTACTGGGGTATCAAAGCATGTCATTTTTTATGGATGATATAGCGGAAGAAGATATTGATAAATTTAAGGTGTTTTTCAGTGGGTTTCCATTTGAGAAAGGCATAACAAATAAGGGGGATTTGTTTAATTATTTGTTTGTGGATTTTTGTTACACACAATTGATAGACGATTATTTGTATTTAGATGGAGACACCAATCTTGGGCACAAGAAATCGACAAGGAATATTCAATTTTGGTATCCAAGCAAAAAAGAAGACAAATCCAATAGAGATAATTGGAATTATAACAATGGCTATGTATTATATGAAGTTATTCATCCTCATGGGTATCAGAATGTGCCGAGATCGATACTTTTTGGCCCGGGGCAGAAAGATGGTGATAATGTTGGAGATAAGAAGAGGAAGTTTTTAAAGAGTTATTGTGCACAGTACCCAAGGATGTATGGGGGGTATTTTAAGGATGCCGAGTTGTTTATTGCATTTGGAATGTCATTGTCTCATGCTGACGGTTGGTGGATGAATATGATTTATAATGAACTGATGCAGAGAAGAAAGAAGAGATTAATAATCTATTTTTTCTTGGCAGACTTGGCAAAAGAAAAGCTCGACAGTAAAAGTGTTATTAATCAAGAATTCTATGATTGGTTTGATTATGATACAGTAGACGATGAGATTGAGCCAAAGATTAATCCTAATAAAAAAAGCACTGATTCTGGTTATACGTTTGCCAAGAAGTGTATAGGCATAACAAATGATGGTGAGCCGGACCCGAACAGTGATATTAGGGGGTTTATAAAAGACTATTTCGTTCGTCATAAGAGAAAAAAGAAAACAACTACAATAAAAGAGGTGATAAAGGAAGAATTAGTAATCAGATTTCTTAAAGCTGTAAAAGGGTATTTGAATGACGAGGATTTCTCTGTGGATCGCAAATATAATACAATAAAAAACAGGGTTTGTGTTGTGCTGTTTACCCGGAATACAACAAGTTTTCTTGGATTCACTCCGGTATTTGAGCCGGGCACAAAGGGATATCCGCGCTTTTATGGGGGAAATGATTTTGAAGGGAAAGTGTGTGAATACGACAAGAATATACAACCCCAGTACGGTTGCTCTAATAATAATACTATAGTTTCGAAAGAAAAGCAGGTCGGTAAGGTTATCGGTGACCGCCACGACTACATCTGCTAACTCTAAAAGGAGAAATAAGTGTTTGCGAACAGCGTTTTTGCTTTAGATGTTTCCACGCTCGCGGATCCGGATGTGTTTGATGCGTGCTACCAGGCGCAGCGGACGGAACGCCGTGAGCGTGTGGGCCGTATGCGCTTTGATAATGGGAAGCGCCTCTGCCTCGGCGCGGGTGTGGTTATGGAGCACGCACTTGCGTTCGCCGGGTGCCGGGATAAGGATATCGTCATCACTCCACAGGGGAAACCGACTGTGGAGGGATGTTTTTTTAATATCTCGCATACGGATGAGATCGCTGTATGCGCTGTTTCCGATAGGGAGGTCGGTATCGATATCGAGCGGTTCGATCGAAAGCTGACGGAAAGTGTGATAAAAAAAGCCTTCACGCCTGCGGAGATCCGGATGGCTGAAGGCAATCCGGATATTTTTATTCACCTGTGGACCATCAAAGAAAGCGTGATGAAGTGGTTCGGTCTCGGCCTCGGACTTATGCCGGAGCATATCGACGTGCAGCTTGCGGAGGGATCCGATACGCGTGTAACCATTTCTGATCCGAATCATCCCAAGTTGTCATCGCAAGCAGACGCTCTTCGCTTCACTTGCTTTCGTCACGAGGATTACCATATCGCGGTCTGTTCCACTTATGAAAACTTCGCGGACTCGATTACATGGATCAGTCCGCCGTAGTGATTTTTCTATAAGGTCATAATGAAGGAGAGGGATGATCACTATGGCTGTCAATCAACATTTGTTCCAAATTGATCTTTTTTACTCTTGACTTTCTAATTCCTATTTGCTATGATTTTTTCACTTAGAAGCTCAAAACGTTCTGTCCGATCTGAAGGACGATATAGTTTTCTGCTTGTTCTCGCACACCGGCCACGTTCTCTGACCGGCGAGCGCTAAGTCTGGATTTTTTTCTGAAAAACATGAGAAGTATGGGTTCGCGCCATGGAAGCGAGCCTCTCTTAAAGTCGACTTTTTCCAAGAAACGGTTGTAATCAAGAATTATTTATGGTACTATCAAAGGAGGTAGATTATGAGTGGAATCAATAGAGAGTATAAGGACAGATTATTCTCCTTTTTATTTGGAAGAGAGGAGAACAAGGAATGGACGCTTCAACTCTATAATGCAGTGAACGGCTCGAAGTATCAGGACGTGTCGGCGATCGAGATCAACACGATGGAAGAAACGCTGTATATGGGGATGAAGAATGATGTGTCGTTCATTTTGTATCCCGAAGTAAATATCTATGCGCACCAGAGCACTTACAATCCCAATATGCCGCTTCGGGAATTGTCCTATCTTTCGTTGCTCTACAATAAGTATGCGAGAATGAATAACCCGAGCATCTACAGTTCAAGGCAGATCGAACTGCCGGTTCCTAAATTGGTTGTGTTTTACAATGGGACGAGTGAAACGGAGGATGAGACGATTCTGGAGCTGAAGGATGCCTTTCCGGAGGGGATTGATCCTTCTGAGTCGGATGTTCAGGTGCGTGTACGTATGCTGAATATCAATTATGGACGAAACAAGGAACTATTGAAGTCATGCAAACCATTGATGGAGTATGCTTGGTTCATCAGTCGCATTCGTCAACATCGAGGTGACGATGAAGAAATCAAGCTCGCTGTCGACAGATCGATCGATGAGATGCCTGAAAACTATTTGATTAAAAAGGTTCTGATTGCGAACCGGGCGGAGGTTGAAATGATGCTGATTACCGAATACAACGAACAGGAAACGATGGAACAGTTCAAGGAAGAGGGCCGGGAAGAAGGCCGGGAAGATATGCTGAATGCAGTACAGGGGTTACGCTCCGGCAAATCGGAAGAGGATCTTCGTTTGGCCGGAATGGATGAAGCGACTATTCGGATGGCTAAAATGTGTTTGTAGAATTGCTGAAAGAAGTAATGACAGGCGAAGGACTATGGGCCTTTCGCCTGTTTTGATTTTTCTAAAAATCTTTTTCAGAACCTGTCAAGTTTTTGCCAAACCTTGACGATATAATGCTTGCGTAGGATGAAAATGAACGTCCTACCACATATCATCGAGGACCTATTGTAGCGTCCTTTTCAGGATAATAGGTGACCGCGCGGCGAGTCTTTCGCCAATCCTAATACGTCTAATCTATCACCTGTTTTTCCAAATTTATCACAATTGAATATCCGGATGAAACGACTATCGGTATGTTGGTCCTGTTTTTGTGCTCGCTGTATAAGTTTGTTCATTTTGCGCGCTTATCTTTGCGCCCCTAAAAAAGAGCCTGGACCGACATACCCGTGGAGCCGGTGTGCCACGATAAAAACCCCGGCAGCTAACCTAGCGAGCTGATACGTAAAGGGCCGTTCGTGGTCGGGATGGACAATCGTTGTCGTAAACGCTGATACTGTCAGCATCAATCACTATCTCACAAAAGCGAGGTGTACGGATATGGCACTCACTTGGTGGGATGGGAAGGAGGCATATATGGTTAATCCCAAAAAACTTGTAAAAACGGCATTCAGAGAAACGACAATAGCAGAGCAACTTCTGAAGATGTACGATTTGATCATCTCAGGAGTAAAGGGTATCGATGACGGATATTACGGAGACAGGTTTTTTCGGTTCTCTATCTATATGGTACAGTTGTTGGATTCCATTATAAAAAGAGACGCGGGTCCCAAACATGCTTATGATTTTACCCAAATGAAGGTAAGAGAACTTTGGGACACCTGTGTGGATATTCAGGATGAAGCCCCGGAGTCCGATCAGCCCGAATTGCTTCTTGTGGACACTTTCCTTCACGAGCATATCGTGAAGGAATTCGCGTCGGAGAATTATTGTAACCAAGATCTTTGTTATAGTGAAAATCTTCGTGAAAATTTGCTGGGTCCGAAAGAATCCTATACCGTCCACGAGATGGCAGTCGCGGCCAAAGAAAGCATGGATTCCGGATGGTTCCCGTGCTTCTCGCCTCAACGATACATTGACGGTCAGTGTGAGCTTTTTATGTTTATTTTTGAAACCCTGTTTATGCATATGATGGGCGCGGCGTACGTGTATCGAAAAAAACGAGAACTGATTGACAACCATGAGATTCCATGAGAAAATGAACTAGATTGATAATGAGCTTACGGAGGTGACCGGATAATGATAAAAGAATATCTTGACATTTATGATGGGACGATACGGTTGGACGCGGTCCTGACGAAACCTGAGGCAGCCAAAGAAAAGATGCCTTTGTGTATCATTATCCACGGCTTTACCGGTCAGAAGGACGAGGATCATCTGATGGCGGTTGAGCGGGAGGTCCTCTCGATCGGTATGGCGTCCCTGCGTGTCGATATGTACGGGCACGGGAAAAGCGATGGAGAATTCCGTGATCATACCTTGTCCAAGTGGTTCCTAAACCTGCTTGCTATTGTAGATTACGCGGAGAAACTTGACTTTGTCGATGGCATTTTTCTGTGCGGTCACTCGCAGGGCGGCCTGACCGTCATGATGGGAGCCGCGATGTTGCGTGACCGAATCCGCGGTCTGATCCCGATGTCGCCGGCCTGGTTTATACCGGATCAGGCACGTGGTGGCAGCGTCCTGGGTTTGCCGTTCGATGAGAATCACATCCCGGAGGAAATCTACCTGCCCGACAGCGGCCTAACTTTGGGTGGACGCTATCTGAGAGAGGCACAACTTATCTTTGTGAAGGAAGCGGTGTCGCGTTACGAGGGCCCGGTTCTCATCGTCCATGGTGAAGAGGACAAATCCGTCCCGTATCACTATTCCGAGGAAATCCTGTCCTGTTATCAGGATGTAGAGCTCGTCCCGATCCCGGGAGATACCCATTGCTTTGATCATCACGCCGATCAGGCGGCAAGAGCTGTGCGGGAGTGGCTGGAGAAGGAAAAATGACCTCACTTGCGAAAACGACGGGTTTATGCTATACTTACCCTATTCTGTAAAATCCGATGCAAAGAAGATGTCAAAAGACTCAATAGTACAATAATTAAGTTAGGTTTATCTGAATATGATTTGAAAGGAACGGAAACATTATGCGCGGGAAGAAAGTATTGATAGTCTTGCTTGTATTGTCGGTGGCGATGCTCGGCGGGGTATTTTTCCTGAAGACACAGCTTGACAAGCGCGATGCCAAAGAGCAGACCGTGGTAGACGGACAGGGTTTACCTGACGGTGCCGACGGCGGTGAGGTGTCCGGCGATGCGAAGGACGGTGACGGGAAGGATGGCTCAAAGGACGGCACCGGAGAGCAGGCGGACGGACAGGACGGCGCGGAAGAAGTCGATCCGACGTACGCGATTACTTCCTTTGATCCGACACATACGAAGGAGACGAAGCCGTCACGCATGATGGAGTATACCAATATCATGGTAAACGGTAAGGTTCTTTCCTCCGCTCAAAAATACAAGGCCAAGGAACGCATTGAATTCGAAACCGGCGATAAGTATACGCAGATGGAAGGCGTGCTGACCTTCCGCGGGAACAACTTCCGTGATATGCCGGCTTACGGCAAGGCCAAGATGAAAAAATATAAGATGAAAAAACTCTGGACGGTCGGAACGAGGTCGGTGACGATCGCGGGACAGTATTGGAGCGGAAACGGCTGGACCGGTCAGCCTCTCCTGATCCACTGGCCGAGAGAGACGAAGAAGCATATGAATATGGAGGAATGGGCGAAGGAGGACGACGATCTCGTAGAGGCAATCCACGCCAGCCTCGATGGTTATATCTACTTTACGGATATCTACAGTGGCAAGGCGACGCGCCCGGCGATGAACACAGGTTTCGTGTTCAAGGGTGCCGGCGCTCTCGACCCCAGAGGATATCCGATTCTTTACGTGGGCTCGGGTTACAATTCCTCAGCCGGAACCTCACGCGCGTTCATCATCGATCTGATCCACTGCAAGGTAATGTACGAATACGGCTGTCAGGATCCGTTCTCCCTGCGAGGAAACTTAAGTTTCTTCGACTCCTCCTCACTGGTGGACGCCGAGACGGATACACTGATCCAGCCCGGCGAGAACGGAATACTCTATCTCATGAAACTGAATACCAAGTACGACGAGAAAAAAGGAAAGGTTTCCGTGAAGCCGAAGCATATCGTCAAGTGGCGCTACAAGGGCAAGAGAAACGGCTCCGGCAGCTACTGGTACGGTATGGAGGACAGCGCGGCGATCTACAAGGGGTATCTCTATATCGCTGATAACGGCGGTCACCTGATGTGTCTGAATCTGAACAAGCTGAAGCTGAAGTGGGTGCAGGATATCCTGGACGATTCCAACTCGACGCCGGTCCTGTCGGTCGAGGATGGAAAACTGTATCTCTACATCTCCACCTCTTTCCATAAGGGATGGCGAAGTTCGTCGTCGGCGGATATTCCGATCTGGAAGATCGACGCGGAAAACGGTGAAATAATATGGAAGACATCCTACAACTGTCAGTCGGTGGAGGGCAACTCCGGTGGTGTGCAGTCGACGATCGCCGTGGGGCATTATTCTCTGGATGACTACATCTACGTGACGGTCAGCAAGTGCGACGGCCTGCATCGCGGACGTATGGTTGCTCTCAAGAAGAAAAACGGAAAGAAGGCCTGGGAGCAAAAAGGTGCCTACACCTGGTCCTCACCGGTCTGTGTATACAACTCGAAGGAAGGCGGCAAGGATGTCGTCATCTACGCGAAGAGCGATTCGCACCTGATGATGCTGGACGGAATTACCGGAGAGACGCTCTATGACTACAGCATGGGTAGCGGAAACGTAGAGGCATCCCCGGCCGTATACAACAATATCCTCGTTATCGGGACCAGAGGATGCCGAATTTTCGGCTTCAAACTGAAGTAAATCAAAGTGACACAAGTTTGCCCTTGATATTTTGGAGAAACCGTCGTATAATAAAAATGAGTTAGTGGCGGCAGGCACGTGTTTTTATGATGCGCGTTATCATGGATTCGTCAGGAATCCGTTGAAACTGCCGGGAATCCATAGGGTGGATCCATAGAGAAAGAACTTTTGAATGGGGGAATTCGATATGAAGGGAAGATGGTTACGAGGCATGGCTGTGGCAGCGTTCGCCCTTGCCGGTATGGTCGTGTTCGGTGCTGACGCGCCGGATGCCGAGGCGCAGATCACCATTGAGTCGACGGCGGCCGGCGGAACGAAGACAGAGAAGTCCGATCACTGCATCATCGACTATTCCAACACGGGCAAGGGATATGTCAATGTC
>JAEEGL016651886.1_pt1 | contig 32831 bp, 25 predicted proteins | sample 9134231 | NCBI WGS metagenome assembly JAEEGL01 (sample SAMN16246548, study PRJNA631951) | gut metagenome | biome: gut microbiome; feature: rumen; material: fiber-attached | host: Bos | place: Iran: Karaj | collected 2018-10
CAACTCTGGATGTTGATGGTACCGCCGTTCATCTGGAAGTACTGCGTCACGTTGATAGCGTCGGCCACAGCACCAGTGATGGTGATGGTGCCCACAGTCTTCTTCACTTCCATATACTCGTTGCAGGCCAGCGCGTGCTTCTTGTTGCCAGTGATGGTCAGCGAGCCACCCTTGGCAAACTCGGCATGGCCCTTCACGAGGAAGGCAGCCTTCTTGGTGTTGTTGGCACCGTCAGCAAGGGTGTTGCTCGTGCCGTCAACCAGTTGCACAGCAATACGCTTGCTGTTCTGGATGTTGATGGCTGCGCTGTCGGGGTTAACCAGGTTAACACCGTTGAGCGCAAGCGTCATCTTGTAAGCACCCGAATGGTAGAAACAACCACTGTTGCTAGTACCCTGCAAGGTGTAGGTGTACTCGGTAGCGACATCGGCGTCCTGCATGACAGCGACGCGTGCGCCCGTCACCTCTGCGGTGATGTGGTTGGCGATATTACCTGCCACATACACATCGGCCACCGTGTTGTTGTACTTGACAAGGACATTGTCATCGGCAAACGTCTCGTTGGCGATTGTCACACTGTCCACATCGGCTAGGGTGAAACCCTTCTCAAGCACGGTGAGCAGGCTGGCCCCTGTATAAGGCATCGTGCCCACCGCATCGGTGTTGTAGGCCCAATGCACATGACCGGTGTGTATCCACATCGTCTGCTGCGCATAGCCCAAAACACCAACTACAGCAATCATTGCTGTTAAAAGGAATCGTTTCTTCATAAATGTGTAATTTAGTAGTGTTTTGATGTGATTAAAACATGATTAATTGACACAAAACTATCACACATTATTAGAAAAGCCAATTCTTTTCAATCAACCCCTAAAAAAAATCTGCAAACAAGAAATGATATCACATTTTCCAACCTCCCTAACCTCTAACCCCTAACCTCTACAAGACTAAAGACTCTCAAGATGGGTGATGGTGCGCAGGATGGTCAAGGCAGCGCTCACGCTCCTCACATCATCAATGATGATGCTGCGACGGCCGTTTTTCTGGTTCAGATGGCAACGCTTAGGATTGCCGTACACATAGTTCAGCAGGCGACCGAAGGCTGGTGACTGGTAATAGGCCTTGTTCTCCTCGCCCACGAGCAACAGGTGCATGCGCGTCTGTCTGATGACAAGTTTCTCAATGCCCAAACGTCGAGCCGTGCGCCGCAATGGCACGATGCGGATGAGTTCGCTGGCCATCGTGGGAATCTTGCCAAAGCGGTCCACCATGCGTTGCTCAAAGGCCTCGACCTGATCGTCGGTCTCCATGTTGTCCAACTCGCGGTACAGGGTGATGCGCTCATTCTCTTGAGGGACATAACTGGCGGGGAACATCAGTTCCAGGTCGGTATCCACGGTACAGTCGTTGACAAACTCTGGACCTTCCTGCTGCTGGTTGTCATCGCCACCTTCGGCAACGAACATCGAGGCGAACTCCTCGGTACGCAGTTCGGTGACGGCCTCCTTGAGCACACGCTGATAGGTCTCATAGCCCAGATCGGCGATGAAACCGCTCTGCTCGGCACCCAGCAGATTGCCCGCGCCGCGGATGTCCAAATCCTGCATCGCAATCTGGATGCCGGCGCCCAAGTCGCTCAGGCTCTCAATGGCCTGCAGACGACGGCGCGCATCGGTGCTCAAAGGCTTGCCAGGCGGAACAAGCAGGTAGCAGAAGGCCTTGCGGTTACTGCGCCCCACCCTGCCTCGCAGCTGGTGCAGGTCGCTCAAACCGTAGCGGTCGGCATTGTTGATGATGATGGTGTTGACATTAGGCATGTCGATACCGTTCTCGATGATGGTGGTCGCCAGCAACACGTCATAGTCATGGTTGCCGAAGTCGATGATGGTCTGTTCCAACCGTTCGGGAGGCATCTGGCCATGGCCCACAGCCACACGGGCGTCAGGCACCACGCGGTGAATCATGTTCTCCAACTGCTCCAGCTGCTCGATGCGGTGGTTCACAAAGAAGACCTGCCCGTTGCGCGACAGCTCAAAGTTGATGGCCTCGGCAACAATGTCGTCGTTGAGGGTCGAAACGGTCGTCAGGATGGGATAGCGGTTGGCGGGAGGTGTGGTGAGCGTGCTCAAGTCACGGGCGCCCATCAGCGAGAACTGCAAGGTGCGCGGGATGGGTGTAGCGCTCATCGTGAGCGTGTCCACATTGAGTTTCATCTGCTTGAGCTTGTCTTTGACGGCGACACCGAACTTCTGCTCCTCGTCCACCACCAGCAAGCCCAGGTCATGGAACTGCACGGTCTTGCCGATGAGTTTGTGAGTACCGATGATGATGTCTATTTTTCCCTCCTTGAGGTCGGCAAGCACCTGCTTCACCTCCTTGGGTTTGCGGGCACGGCTCAGGTAGTCCACCCTGACGGGATAATCCTGCAAGCGCTCGCTGAAGGTGCGCCAGTGCTGGAACGCCAGCACGGTAGTCGGCACCAGCACAGCGGTCTGCTTGCCGTCGGTAGCGGCCTTGAATGCGGCACGCACGGCAATCTCGGTCTTGCCGAAACCCACATCTCCGCAGATGAGACGGTCCATCGGCTTGGAACTTTCCATGTCGGCCTTGACGGCTTGGGTGGCGGTCAGCTGGTCGGGCGTATCCTCATAGATGAATGAGGCCTCCAGCTCCTGCTGCAAATAGCCATCGGGGGTGAAGGCGAAACCTGGCTGTTCACGGCGGGCGGCATACAGGCGGATGAGTTCGCGCGCGATGTCCTTCAGGCGGCTCTTGGTGCGCGACTTGATTTTGGCCCAAGCGTTGCTGCCCAAGCGGTTCAGGCGCGGTGCATCACCCTCCTTGCTACGGTATTTCGACAGTTTGTGCAACGAGTGAATCGACACATAGGCCTCGTCGCCGTTCAGGTAGATGAGCTTAATCATCTCCTGCGGCGTGCCGTTCATCGAGGTGCGGATCAGTCCGCCGAACTTGCCCACACCCAGGTCCTCATGGACGATATAGTCGCCCTTCTCGATCTGGTTGAGTTCCTTGAGCGAGAGGGCCAACTTGCCCGAGCGGGCACGGTCACTCTTGAGGTTATATTTGTGGAAACGGTCAAAAATCTGGTGGTCGGTGAAGACGCACACCTTCAGGTCATCGTCCACAAAGCCCTCGTGCAGCGTGCGCAGCACGGGCTCAAAGGTAATGGCGTCACCGCGGTCTTCAAAGATGTTGCGCAAACGCTCAATCTGCTTGGCGCTGTCACTCAAGATGAACAGCTTGTAGCCTCGTGACAGGAAGTCGGTGAACGACTGTCCGATGAGGTCAAAGTTCTTGTGATAGATGCCCTGGGGCTTGCAGTGCAGCGACAGCCGCTTGACACCGCGTGCGGGAGCGGCCTCGCCATCGGTGTAGCCGATGCGGCGCAACTGCCCCAGGCGCTCCAGGAACAAGTCGGCATCAACCACCTTGTTCACAGCCTGGGTATCACCCTCGTTGGCGATGAGTGCGCTCACCGACATTCCCTCACGGGCAATCTCGCGGATACGCGCTTCGAGCCACTGCTCGCTGCGGCACAGCACGATAGTGTCATCACCCACATAGTCGAGCAACGACACGTTATCCTCACGACTATTGGAACTGGAACTGTTGTTCAAGATGCTGATGTGCTCCAGGCGTTCCTCGCTCAACTGCGTTTCAACGTTGAAAGTGCGTATCGAGTCGATGTCGTCGCCCCAAAAGTCGATGCGGTAAGGCAACTCGTTGCTGTAGGAGAACACGTCAAGGATGGAGCCGCGCACGCTGAACTGACCTGGCTCATACACATAGTCGGTTGCCGTGAAGCCCAGTTCTCGCAGACGCGCTGCCACTTCGGTCAGGTCGGCGGTGCCTCCGGTGCGCAACTGCACGGTACTTGCCTCCACGTCCTCGCGGCGGCGAACACGCTCGGCCAGCGCCTCGGGATAGGTCACCACCCAGCGCACTTGCGAGTCGTCAAACCAACGGTTCAGCACCTCGGTGCGCAGAATCTCATTGGGCGCATCTATCTGGCCGTACTTGATGTCGCGCTTGTAGCCCGACGGAAAAATCAGCACCTGCTTGTCGCCAGCCAGCTGACACAGGTCGTTGTACATGTATCCGGCTTCATCCAGATCGTTCACCACAATCAGATAGGGACATGAGCGCTCAGGCAGTTGGGCGAACAACATCGCAGCGGCACTTCCGGCCAGCCCGTCGATCACGGCACAACCATCGCTAGCGACCAGCCGCTTCAACGCAGCCGACCGCCCCTTACCGTTCACCAATCCGCACAGTTCCCTAATCTCCATCTACTGTCCCTAATCCTATACACAGCAGCAAAGCTGCAATACACCCATACTCCGCAGCGAAGCTGCAATACACGGCGGCTGTCGCCGCCTCATACACCTCGGGCCAACGGCCCGCTATTCTATAATTTCAGGTCGTCCTCGTTCTTGGGTTGAGGGGGATAATCGATGGTGTAGTGCAGGCCGCGGGATTCTTTGCGGTCTTTGGCCTGACGGGTGATCAAGTAAGCGACGTTGATGACATTGCGCAACTCACAGATACGACGGATCACCTTGCTGGTCTTGAAGAGTTTCTCGGTCTCCTCATACAGGATGTCCAGACGGTTCCAGGCGCGGTCAAGACGCAGATTGCTGCGCACGATGCCCACATAGGCGCTCATGATCTCGCCCACTTCCTTCTCGCTCTGGCTGATGAGCACCATCTCCTCGGGATGGGTGGTGCCGGCATCGTCCCAAGCGGGGATATCCTCGCGCCAAGAGTACTCGTTGATGTGCTCAATGGCATGCTTGGCAGCAGCGTCGGCATACACCACCGCCTCGATGAGCGAATTGCTCGCCAGACGGTTGCCGCCGTGCAGACCCGTGCAGGAGCACTCGCCCACGGCATACAGACGCTTGATGCTGGAGCAGGCGTTGAGATCCACCTTGATACCGCCACACAGATAGTGCGCAGCAGGCACCACGGGGATATATTCCTTGGTGATGTCGATGCCCAAGTCCAGGCAGTGCTTATAGATGTTGGGGAAGTGATGCTTGGTCTCCTCGGGATCCTTGTGCGTCACGTCAAGATAGACGTGGTCCTCGCCTCGTTGCTTCATCTCGCTGTCGATGGCGCGGGCCACCACGTCGCGCGGTGCGAGCGACAGGCGCGGGTCATACTTCTGCATGAACTCCTCGCCGCCCAGGTTACGCAACACACCGCCGTAGCCGCGCATCGCCTCGGTGATGAGAAAGGCGGGGCGGTCGCCGGGATGGTAAAGCGCTGTGGGGTGGAACTGCACAAACTCCATGTCCTGCACGGTGCCCTTGGCACGATAGACCATGGCGATGCCGTCGCCGGTAGCCACCAGCGGGTTTGTCGTGGTGTGATACACCATGCCGATGCCGCCCGTTGCCATGAGTGTCACGCGCGACAGGAAAGTGTCCACCACGCCGGTTTCCTGGTTGAGAACATAGGCACCATAGCACTCAATACCCGGTGTGCGCCGTGTCACAATTTTTCCCAAGTGGTGTTGCGTGAGAATTTCCACCGCAAAATGGTCCTCATACACATCGATTTGCGGATGAGCCTTGACGGTCTCGATGAGCGACACCTGGATCTCGTGACCCGTGTTGTCGGCATGATGCAGGATGCGGAACTCGCTGTGTCCACCCTCGCGGTGCAGGTCATACTCACCCTTCTCGTTCTTGTCGAAGTCCACGCCCCAGTTCACGAGTTCCCGAATCTGAGCGGGCGCCTCGGTAACGACCTTCTTCACCGCATCGGGGTCGCTGAGCCAGTCACCAGCAACCATCGTGTCGTGGATGTGCTTGTCAAAGTTATCCACCTCCAGGTTGGTCACTGTAGCCACACCGCCCTGCGCGAGGTCGGTGTTCGCCTCTTCCATCTTGGACTTGCACACGAGGGCCACAGTCCCTGTCTTTGCCACCTTGAGGGCAAAACTCATACCGGCCACACCCGAGCCGATGATGAGATAATCATATTTGCGTACCATTCTAGTCTCAGTTTTCTGTTGCTAAAACCTAATACCTAATACCTAATACCTAATACCTAAAGCCTAATACCTAATGCCTAAAGCCTAATACCTAAAACCTAATTTCACTCTTTCTCGCCGTAGAGCAGGTCGCCGCAGTCGCCCAGGCCGGGCACAATGTAGCTGTGCTCGTTGAGCTCGTCATCGATGTCGCAGGTCCACAGCGTGGTCTTGTCCTCGGGCAGATGCTGACGCACGACCTCGATGGCCTTGGGAGTGGCCACAACACTTGCCACATGGATGTGGGCGGGATGGCCCTTGGTCACCAGCGCTTGATAGGCCAGTTCCATCGACGAGCCGGTGGCGAGCATCGGGTCAACAATGACCCGCGTCTTGTCATCAAGGCGCGGACTGGCGATATACTCAATGTGAACCACAAAGTCATCGGTCTTGGGGAAGTATTTCCTGTAAGCCGACACAAAGGCGTTCTCAGCACCGTCAAAGCAATTCAAAAAACCCTCGTGGAACGGCAGGCCGGCACGCAATAACGTGGCAAGCACCACACGGTCGTCCAACACATTGCACTGCTTCACTCCCAGCGGCGTGGTCACACCAACGGTCTTGTACTGGAGTTTCTTGGAGATTTCATAGGCCATAATATGACCCAAACGCTGGATATTGGCACGGAAACGCAGGCGCTCTTGCTGCAAGTCCTTATTGCGGATTTCGCTCATGTACTGTCCCACAAGCGAGTTCTGGTCACACAAGTTGATGATTTCCATTTTTCTATTTGATGATTATGTGGTTAAATACTCTTTTAATAATCGCTTGGCGTTGTCACGATCCAGCGTGAGCTGGTGCTTGAGCTCGTCAAGGCCGCACATCTTGAATTCCAAGCGCAGGAAACTGATGAATTCCAGCGTGATTTCCTCGCCGTAGACGTCACCGTCAAAGTCAAACAGGTTGACCTCGATGCTCAAGCGGTCACCATTGTCCAGGGTGGGTCGCCGCCCGATGTTGAGCATGCCCTGCAACGTCTGTCCGTTCACATGTGCCAGCACAGCATAGGCCCCGTTGTGGGGCAACAGCAAATCGGGCTCCAGTTCACCCACGTTGGCGGTGGGGAAACCCAGTCCCTTGCCGTTGTGGAAGCCGTGAATCACCTTGCCCGTGAGACGATAGGGGCGGCCCATGCAATGCATGGCGTCCACCACCCTGCCCGCGGCGATGAGACCGCGCACGATGGTTGAACTCACCGGGGCATACTGTCCCAGATACTCTGGGGCCTTAACGACGGTCACACCCAACTGATGGCCGTGGCGACAATAATCCATGAAAGTCTCGCCGCGCTGGTGACCAAAGCGGTGGTTATAGCCCGCCACCAGTGTCTCCACGCCGTAGCGGTCGCGCAGAAATTCTATGAATTGTGCCGAATCAAGTGCCGCCAACTCGGGGGTGAAGTCAAGTGCCAGCAACAGGTCGGGGCCCAACTCCTCTAGGCAAGCAAGGCGGTCGTCAAGCGACATGATCAGCGAAAAAGGCTCGGCGGGATGCAGCACCTTGCGTGGGTGGTGTTTGAAAGTGATGACCAGCGACTGTTTGCCCGCTTGGGCTGCGCGCTGTTTCAGGAAATCGACAAGGGTGGCATGCCCCAGGTGAACCCCGTCAAACATGCCTATCGTGGCGACTGTACTGCCCATGGGCAGGCGGTCGTTTTCGCCCAAAATCCTCATTCGTCCCTAATTTTTTATTGCTATCCCCTAAAGTCTAAGGTCTAAAGCCTAAAAACCTAATATCTAAAGCCTAATGCCTAAAACCTATAGCCTAATGCCTACTTATCCAAATACTCCTTCAAGATGCGCATCGTGTCGTTGCACACGCGGATGAACATCTCGCGGTTCTTGAGCATCGTGCTCGTCTTCACCTGTCGGTCCGAGCCCGAGAACAAATAACCGGTCTCCTTGCTTTCCAACGCACGCAGCGTGGGCACGACGCCAGCCTCGGGGCTGGGAATGTTGCGGCTCAGGTAATCGGGCACGCGGTCCATCCAGCGCGACATGGCCAGGGCGCCGCTCTTGAGCAGGCCGGGGTTCACACAATTCACCGCAACGCGGCGCGTCTTCATCACACTCGACATGTAGATCGAGAACAGCGTCAGCGCCAACTTGCTCTGGGCGTAGGCGCCCCAGGGCGTGAAGTGGGACACGGCGGGGAATTCATAGGGCAGTGACACAAAACGCCTCGACACGCTGGTCGACAAGATGATGCTGCCGCCCTCGTTGATGAGTGGATAGACCTGCATCGACAGCAAGACGGTGCTCAAGTAGTTCACCTGAACGGCATGCTCAAAACCGTCCTCCGAGATCTCGCTGCGGCGAGGCAGCAATCCGGCATTGTTGATCAGGGCGGCTACCGGGCGGTTCAACGCGCGCAGGCGGGCGACGAAATCATTCACCATGGCGAACGAGTTCAAGTCCAACTGCAAGCACGTGATGTCCTTGTTGCGCGTGAGAGTCCTCAACTGCGCGGCATAGTTCTCGGCTTTCTTGATGTCGCGGCTGGCCAACAGCACAGCCTTGCCCTGCTCGGCGAGTTTGCGTGTAATCACGCTGCCCATGCTGTCGGTAGAACCTGTGACGATGTATAAAGGCTTCACATCGGCATCTAGCACTTTATCGTTATCGGTCATCATATCGTTTTTGGTTTTTACGGTTCATTTGTTTCTAACCTGCAAAAGTAATAAAAACTTTTCAGTTTCAAGTTTTCACCCCCTAGTTTTTAGCGGCTGCAATTATTAAATAAGGTCAAAAGGGTACATCTTTGAGATATAATCGTTATCTTTGCGCATGACAAAACCACTTAACCTGATTTTAACCTAATCTTAAATAGCATTATGTTCAGCAAACAGACTTACATTCAGCGTCGCGACGAGTTGAAGAAGCTCGTGGGCGACGGCGTGATTTTACTCTTCGGCAACAACGAGTCGCCGTGCAACTACCCGAACAACGCCTTCTATCCCTTCCGCCAGGACTCGTCGTTCCTCTACTACTTCGGCCAGCAGCGCGACGGACTGGTGGGCGTCATCGACATCGATGCTAACAAGGAGACCCTCATCGGCGACGACATCGACATCGAGGACATCGTGTGGTATGGCTCGGTCGACAGCGTGGCCGACATGGCAGCCCAGGTGGGCGTGGACAACTCGGCACCCATGCGTCAGTTGCAGGTCATCTGCGACGAGGCCCGAGCCAAGGGTCGCCGCATCCATTTCCTGCCGCCCTACCGCCACGACACCAAGATCCAAATCATGGACCTGCTGGGCATCCACCCCGACAAGCAGGGCGAAGCCTGCTCACATGACCTGCGCATGGCAGTCATCAAGATGCGCTCGGTAAAGACGGCCGATGAGATTGCCGAGCTGGAGCGCGCCGCCGAGGTGGGCTACCTCATGCACACCACCGCAATGAAGCTCATCAAGCCCGGTGTGACCGAGAAATTCATCGGCGGACAGATCGACGGCATCGCCGAGAGCTATGGCGCCAAGAACAGCTTTGCCACCATCTTCTCGCAGCATGGCGAAATCATGCACGGCAACCCGTCGATGGCTCCGCTCGAGGCCGGTCGCCTCGCCTTGTGCGACTGCGGTGCCGAGACCATGGAGTTCTACTGCAGCGACAACACCCGCACCATGCCTGTTACCGGCAAATATGACCAGCGACAGCTCGAGATCTACCGCATTGTCGAGGAATGCCACGACCATGCCCTGGACATCTCCAAGCCCGGCATGAAGTACATGGACGTCCACATGTCGGTGTGCCGACTCATGACCGAGCGCCTCAAGGAGCTGGGCCTGATGAAGGGTGACGTGGACGAGGCTGTCGCCGCCGGTGCTCACGCCATGTTCCTGCCCCACGGACTAGGACACATGATGGGTATGGACGTGCACGACATGGAAGGCCTGGGACAGATCTACGTGGGCTTTGACGAGGAGACCCGCCCCAACCTGGAGCAGTTCGGCACCAACTGCCTGCGCATGGGTCGCCGCCTGCAGGAGGGCTTCGTTGTCACCGACGAGCCGGGCATCTACTTCATCCCCGCCCTCATCGACGACTGGCGCGCCAGCAAGCACTGCGCCGAGTTCCTCAACTTCGACAAATTGGAGACCTACAAGGACTTCGGCGGCATACGCATCGAGGACGACATCCTCATCACCGCCGACGGTTGCCGCTTCCTGGGCGAGAAGCGCATCCCCTACCATCCCAAGGACGTCGAGGACTTCATGGCAGCCAACCGCTAACCGACATCATCCACAACAACAAGAGGGCCACGCTTGTTGAGCGTGGCCCTCTTATTATTCTAATACACCCATACACGCGGCGTCAGCCGCTAATACACCGCCAATACACGGCGGCCCAAGCCGCCTCATACACTGCGGGCCACGGCCCGCTAACGCTCCTCTCTCCTCTCTCCTCGGCGGGCCAACGGCCCGCCCCTACACGCGCCGACAGGCGCAAATACACCCCTACACCGCAGCGAAGCTGCAATACACGGCGGGCAATAGCCCGCCTCATACACCGCGGGCCAACGGCCCGCCCTCACTTCGTGAGAATGCGCTTGTTGAGATACTCCATGAAGGCGTCCTTGTAGTTGTCGCCGATGGGCATCGAGAAATCGCCCTCAAGGACGACATGGCTCTTCTTGACCTCGACAATCTTGTTCAGGTTGATGATGAACGAGCGGTGGATGCGCATGAAGGTGCTGGCGGGCAGGAACTCCTCGATGCGCTTCATGCTCAGCAGCACTACCACGGGCTTGTCCTTGTCATCGCAAGAGATGCGCAGATACTCGCTCATAGCCTCGATGTATCGGATGTGCTCAATGCTGATGCGCACGATCTTATAGTCGCTCTTGACAAAGATGACGCCATCGTCATCGGGTTGGGTGGTGACCTCGGTCATCGCCTGCTGGCGTATTTCGCAGATTTCTTGGATTTTCTGCGCAGCGGCTTCAAATTCCTCAAAGCTGTAGGGCTTGAGCAGATAGTCCACTGCATTGGCCTTGTAGCCCTCGACGGCATACTCGGCATAGGCCGTGGTGAACACCACGATTGGGCCACTGGTGTGGTCCTTCTGCAGCGACTTGGCGAACTCCATGCCGTTAAGGTCGGGCATGTTGATGTCGCAGAAGATGGCTTCAACGTCCTGCTCATCAAGCACCTGCTGGGCCTCAACAGCACTGCGGCACTGGGCCACGAGGTCGAGATAGGGAATCTTCTTGATATAGGTGACGAGTTTCTTGAGAGCCAGAGGCTCGTCATCAATGGCGATGCATTTAATCATAGTGGTATCTGGGTTTAGACTTTACATTCTTTTTCGTTTTCGACAGGCATATTGCCGTTGAAATAGTCGGCGCAACGGGCAGGCAGATCGAGCAACACGTCATAGGTTGTCTCCTCGTCCTTGATGTCAAGCGAATAGTCGGCGCCATAGATGAGCTCCAGGCGCTTGGTCACATTATTCAGCCCCACCCCGCCATACTCGTGCTTGACGCCGCTCTTGGTGTTGCGGCAATGGAACAGCAGGCGCCCGTCGCAATGGCGGATATCAATGTCGATGGTCGAGGGCTTGTCATAGGATACCCCGTGCTTGAAGGCATTCTCGACAAAGGGGATGAACACCAGCGGCACCAGCGAGATGTCCTCAGGACAACTGTCGGGTACGTCGAGATTGACAGTGACCTGGTCGGTGTAACGCAACTTCATCAGGTTCAGGTACTTCTTCAGGAAGACTAGCGCCATGTTGACCGACACGCAATTCTTGTCGCACTCATACAGCAAGTAGCGCATCATCCTGGACATGTCCACAATGCTGTCCTTGGCCTGCTCGGGATCAATGTCGACGAGGGCATGGATGTTGTTGAGGGTGTTCATGATGAAGTGCGGATTAATCTGGTAACGCAAGTAGTCCAACTCCTGCTTCAGACTCTGCTCCTTGAGCTTGGCCAGACGTTTCTTCTCCTCCTCGTTCTGGAAGTAGTATTTCAGTCCCAAGTTAGCCCCCAACATCAGGATGATGATCATGAACATCGAGAGGTCGTGCCTATCAACGGGCGGTCTCTTGCGCTCGGGGCGTGGAGGCGGCGGTCCACTCATGTTGAGCGACGTGAGTGGCTGCCCATTGGGTCTGTGGACACATTGCGCAAACTGGAAAAGGGACACCATTAACACGCAGCAAATGAGATAGGTCTTCACCCGCTTGTGCTTCACCAACATCGGCGCCAACACACGGTTGTGTACGAGAAAGAAAACGAAGAAGGTGAGCAACGAGCCATAGGCATCCATCAACGATCGCCGCACCCAGCCATCATCGTTAGACAATTCACTATTGGCAATCAGGCTGATGAGCGGTGACAAGAACAACAATATCCACACGATGGTGTAGACGATGGCCTCTTGCTTGGTCTGCTTGTTAAAGATGCTCATGGGCGGTATTCCTGTACATTAATAATAAGCAAAGGTAACAAGATGTATTGAATCCTCAAAAAATATTCAGCATTCTTTTGAATTGATTCAATAAACGGCATGATTGATACAGCAAGTCGCCTCGCCGAATGACGACGAGGCGACTTGTGATAATTCTCACGCAAGGTGATCAATGCCAAATGTAAGTCACGGTGCCGATGCCCTCGGTCATCGTGTTCTTGGGAACCGAGAAGCTGGACTTGAGAGCAGCCTGCTCACAGGCACGGCGCACCTCGGGGTGCGACGCCAAGTCTCCAGTGGAACTTACATACCTGGCATTGGTGATCTTGCCGCGTGGACTAACGGTAACTCTAATAACGACGCGTCCCGACCACTTGCTATTGGGCACGGGCTTAGCCCAACTCTCCCATGTATAGCCGACCAAACCACTGATACTAGGTGCTCCTGCCAAAACACCTTGGCTGGAGTTTCCATTGGGAGATCCCTGATTACCGCCACCATTGCCGTTACCCTTGCCAAAGGCATTCTTCACCTTATTGCTGGTGGCGCTGCTGGCGGTGGTCTGCTCGCTAGTCTGCTTGGACTTGGTCTGTTGAGCCTCAGAGTTCTTGTTCTGGGCTTTGGGCTTCTCGGGCCGCTTATCATTCTCCTTGGTGGGGCCCGACTTCTTGGGCTCGGCCTCCTTGGGCTGCTCCTTCACCTTGTGGGGCGATTCGGTCTTCTGGGTGACCAGCGGGGGCGTCTTTTGGTTCACCTCGCCGGCGTCCTCCATGTCGTCGGCCTCGATATCGGGGTCATCGCCTTGCTCGGGCGACGCGTTCGGGTCGGCGGCCTCCTCGTCCATGAGGTCATTGGTGACATTGTCCATCGTGTTGCCCAGCATCACATATTCCCCGCCAAACAAGATGGAGTCCTGCGCAAGCTGGGTCAGTTCCAGGTCGTTGGGCGACTGCTCATAGCGCAGGCTGAAACTCAGCAGCAACGCCAAGATTCCTCCAGTGATGAGCAGCGTGAGCAACAGGGCCCAGAGGCTATTTTTGCGACGATCTTCTTCCATCGGGATGACATTTTAGGGATTAGTCACTGCGGGTACGGGCTCTTCAATCGGCTGTTGAACTTCGCCGACAGGACCGAACGATGCCTCGCTGGGCTTGGTGGCCAAGACGATTTTCACGCCTTGACGCGAGCCTTTATCGAGAATCTCAACAATCTTGCCATAGTTCACTTCCTCATCGGCATACACGGCTACAAACTCGTTGGGATTGCCGGCCTTGAGGGCCTGCATGAATCCTTCGAGCTGCTCGGGTGCGATGGGCAACAGGTCGCTCTCGCCGGTCTCACTCGACTGGGTGGCATACATGTTGAGCTGCTTGTCCACATAGATGCGCGTCGTGGGCTTGATGGCGGTCTGCTCGCTGCTTTGTGGCAGATTCACCTCCAGCGCCGACGGAAAGACGAATGTCGATGTCACCAAGAAGAAGATGAGCAACAGGAAGATGACATCGGTCATGGATGCCATGCTGAACATCGACAGCGTCTGGTGTTGTCTCTTGAGTGCCATAATCTAATTCCAGTTGTAAGTTTTCAGTCCCTAATGCCTATAGCCTAATGCCTAAAACCTAGAGCCTAAAACCTAATGCCTAAAATTTACTTCGCCGGCTCGTTGAGCAGGTCCATGAATTCCATTGTCTTACCCTCGAGCTTGTTCATCACCTTGTTCACACGCGAGGTCAGGTAGTTATAGGCAAACAACGCGATGATGCCGACAATCAGACCGGCAACCGTGGTCACCAGGGCCTGATAGATGCCGCTGGCAAGGATGGTGACATTGCTGTTGTTGCCTGCGCTGGCAAGCTGGAAGAACGCCTCAACCATACCGATGACAGTACCCAAGAAACCAATCATGGGAGCACCGGCAGCAGTGGTGGCGAGCCAGTTAAAGCCCTTCTCGAGCTTGGCAATCTCCATGTTGCCCACGTTCTCGATGGTCACGAGCACATCGTTCATCGGACGTCCGATGCGCGACACGCCCTTCTCGATCATGCGCGAGTAAGGTGTGTCGGTGTCCTGGCACAGCTTGAGTGCTTGGTCCACCTCACCGCGGTGGATATACTCCTTGATGCGGTCCATGAACGAACGGTCCTGACGGTTGGCGCGGTTGATGGCGAACAAGCGCTCAAAGAAGATGTAGATGCTCACGATGGCCAGCAATGCCAGCGGAATCATGAGCCAGCCGCCTGCCATGGTGAGGTCCCACACCGAGAGTTCCTTCACGACGGGCTCGGCTGCGGCGGGTGCGGTAGCCGCTGCAAGGGCGGCGATACTGTCTGAAACGGCCTGAGCAGCGCTGTCAACAGCCTGCTGCACGGTGTCAGTGGCCTGCTGGACCATGGTGTCGGCAGGCGTCACTTGGGCGAGAATCATGTTGAGAATTGACATATCAATTGTATTTAATTGTTTTCTTTGTCTTTATATATAACGTGTATGATGCACTTTTATTTCAAGCAGTCCTGATAAGCATGGATGGTGGCCTCCAAGCCCAGATACAAGGCGTCGCTGATGAGCGCGTGCCCGATCGACACCTCGGCCAAGTGAGGAACATGCTGCTGGAAGAACTTGAGGTTGTGCAGACTCAAGTCATGACCGGCATTCAGACCCAGACCCACGCTATGGGCAGTCACGGCAGCCTGCGCAAAGGGGGCGACGGCACGCTCGGGATCCTCATCAAAGTCCTCGGCAAAGGGGCCGGTGTACAGCTCCACGCGGTCGGCTCCCGTGCGGGCGGCGGCGCGGATGTTGTCCAGGTCGGTGCCCACAAAGATGCTCGTGCGGATGCCTGCCTCCTTGAGGCGGTCAACCACGCTGGTGAGGAATTCCATGTTGGGCTCTACCTCCCATCCCGCCGACGAGGTCAGCACGCCGGGGGCATCTGGAACCAGGGTCGCCTGGGTGGGGCGCACGCTCAGCACCAGTTCCATGAACTGCTCACTGGGATAACCCTCGATATTGAACTCGGTGCGCACCAACGGGCGCAGGGCAAACACATCGCTCCGACGGATGTGCCGCTCGTCGGGACGAGGGTGCACAGTGATGCCGTTGGCACCAAACCGTTCACAATCCATGGCCACACGCAGCACATCGGGCACATTACCGCCTCGTGCATTGCGCAGGGTCGCTACCTTATTAATGTTTACACTCAGATTTATCATTGCTATCCTTGAATCTTTTCTGACTTTTACGACTGACGTTGTTTCACGCCGCTACGAGATGCAAAATTAGCCATTTTATTTAACATAGGTGTGATAACAAAAGTGAATTTTTTGAAAAAGCAGTTTAATCGGTCATCACCACATCAAAAAGCGCCGCAATATGCCTGTTGACCCCTCAACAAATATCCACCCCACGCACAGTCCCTTGTATCAGGCACGCAGCCCCGCCCGCCGCGTTGTCCAAGTATTACGAGCCGTGGCTCGTTAAATCGTCAAGGTATTGCGAGCCTCTGGCTCGTGAAAAAAATCAGTTTAATCTCCCGTGCGCAGCACGATCCCCATTCTAGATGAAAGTTCCGACTGTGTCCCGTAGTTCGAGCCTCTGGCTCGAAAAAAAAACGTCCTCCCGGTCCCCTGTGCCGCCACTCTGTGGCGGCCCTTTGTCTCATTTCTCCGTCTCACTCCCTCAATCCAATTTTAATAGAATAATCTGTTTAATCTCCCGTGCGCAGCACGGTCCTTTACATTAGGCGCCCCCCCTAAAAAACAACCACCCGCCAGGATGGTGGCGGGCAGCAGTTTGGATGATGTGTGTTTTTCCAATTTAAGGAATACCTAATTATTTAAAATCTAAACATTTCTCTACTTCTTCATGTTACTAAAATCTCTTCGGTTCAGTGGACCCACATTCCAAGCCGGTTGATGGCCTGGCAACCCGGACGCAATCACAAACGTGCATCTGCAAGCTTGGCTGCCAAAGACGGGATCCGTCAGAGTGATGATGTAGGTGCCGTCGTTCAGCATCGACACATCAACAATGTTGTCAGCAGCGTTCACGATGTCTTCGATGACCACCATTTGGGGGGATCCCGCTGGAACAACCGACGCAATATAACTCTCGGACTCGCCGAGGCCTTCCACCACAAGATGCACATTCGTCTCGTCAAACGAGATAACCAAATCGGTTTGAACGCCGTTATCAACAATAAAGTTGCGGTGCTCTTTGGTGGTCGGTGTTTGATTATTCACCGGATTATTTTGAGCCATGACGGAAAAACCGCCAATGGTAGCTATGATCGCTATGATGAGAAATCGTTTCATAATTCGCAATGTTTAGATTTTTGATAATTCTGTTTAGATTTCCGATGCAAAATTATATCATTTCATAGAAATGACCAAATTTTTGCGTAATACACACCATCCATAAGCCTCTGTAATTTAAATAGTTAATAAATATTTTTTAATACACTTTTTCATGCTTCGTTTTTACCTACCGGAAACCGTAGTTTTACTGCTCTTTTTGCTCAATTTTGTAGGTTGAGTTGTGCTCAATGTACTCGTTGAGCGTGCACTCAAGACCCATTTTCTTGGCCAGTCGCTGCTTGATGACGCTCACGCTGGTGGCGTTGCTGTAGCCCATGATTATCGCGGTCTGGATATAAGAATACCCCATGCAGGTCAACGCCAGCAGGAGCAGGTCACGATCATTGAGCTGCGGATAATTCTCACGCGTGCGGGTCATGATGTTGTTGTGCTCCACGTCAATGTAGTCATACAGTTTCACCCAATTGTCGCGGTTGCTGTCCTGAAACTTGACAATGCGCTTCATGTTCTCGGCAATGCGATTGCGCGGCTCATGGTAACAGGCCTCGATCATCTCGCGCATCATGCTCATGTGCGAGGAGATAAAGCCTTTGAGGCGTTCGTCATTGATCTTCATCTCGCTGATGTTGGTCTGCAGCCCGCTCAAGTCGCGAATCTGGCTCTGTGACTGGTCTTTAAGCTCCACAACCAGTCTATCGTAGCGGTGAGCGCGGCGATAGAACGCCAACGCCAGACCGGCAAGCGCCAGAATGAGCGCTAGGCCAATGCCGATGTAAGTGAACTTGGAGCGTTGCTGCTTCTCCTCCCTCAACCGCTCATATTGCCTGTCGAAATCATTCTCAGCATACATGATGTTGAGCAGGTCTGGGTCACGCATGAGCGCAAAACTCAGATTGGAACACTCGTTGATCAGGTGCAGATAGGCTATGCTGTCGCCACGGGCCTTGGCAATGTTGCTCAAGGCTTCCAAGAAATTGGTCCGATATCTGGAGTCCGTATCATTTTCGTGACCAGAGAGTTGCAGATAATGCATCGCCGAGTCGGGCATGCCCAGTGCCGAATAGACGTTTGCGAAGGTGATATAGACTACATCCTCTCGATTTTCAACGCCATGCGACTTGATAATCTGCAACTGGTCATAGGCTTTCTTGTTATAACCCGCATTATCACTGCCCATCATGAAATAGAGGTGAGCCAGGTCGTTGACGCAAGAGATATACTGCTCGGTATTGCCGTTATTCTCGGCCATAGAGATGGCCTCCTTGAGGGTTTTTTCGGCCTTTTGAGGGTTGGTCTGCCTATACATGGCACCCAGATCCTCCAAGCAATTTGCCTGAAACTCAAGGTCGTTAACGCGCCTGTAGCAGTCAAGTGCTTGCTCAATTTTCTCGATGTTCCTGCCGTCATAGGCATGATGTTTGAAATAGAGCTCACCCATGCGAAGCCGCGCATACCCCAGGTTAGAGTAATCATCGGCCTCGGCGGCTTTCACCTCAGCCATTTTATAGAAAATCATGGCTGTGTCGGGTTTGGACAGCTCTTGCATGACACCACCTTTATATATATAGGAACGGATGAGCTTTTCGCGTTCTGAATCGTGATGCTCGTAGTAATTCACGGCCGTGTTGATTTCGTCGTCGCTGGTGATGACAGCAAAACTCTTATAGCGGGCCTGAGTCGTGAGCAAGGCGTGATAGGCCTGATCGGCATCGCTCGACAAGCTGCTCGGGGCAATGGATGTGAGCAACGACAGGGCGCTGTCAGCCCTTCCGGCAGTCAGCAGACTGTCGGCAGCAACCAGGCGTTTGTCATAGCTGCCCGAATGGGAACAGGCGGCAAAGACAAGTGCCAACGCCGTGAGAGCAAGGCAAATATTTGGGAATATTTTCATCATCCAAAGAGCAAAGGTAACATTTTTTTTCTTTTCACACCATTTTATGACCGATTTTTCATCTTTTTCCACTTTTTTTGCTTTTTCACCCCACCCATGCACCCCTTTTTTTCATATCACCTGCCCCGCTAAACGCATTAAAGACGCAATAATGTATTAAGCCGCTGGCCTCAACTTGAGTAAACACCATGAGAATGTGTCATAATAGACCTCTGGATTTTTTATCTGCCTGACGGCTGAGAAAGCAAAATTATAAATAGAATTAAAATAAAAATTTAGTTTGTTTAATTTTTATACAAATTTTTGCTTAATTTCTCCGTGCGTAGCACGGATATAATCATAGACTAGATTTATGAGACACCATCATGGTGACAACGAGGCTGTCCACCTCGGGCCCCGTTGGGGAGCAACCCATGTCGGCAATAATCACTTCTTCCTCGGCAATAACAAAACATCCCATTAGAATGGAAAAACGCTGATTTTTCATCAAAACTCTATGAAAAAACGCACCTCAAAGCGCGCATTAATTGATTGGTTTTCAGTTATTTTTCAAAAATCAGATGAAATTTCTGAAATTTACTGTTTTCCATGGTCAGTAAGGCGGGCATTTCGCAGCAAAGTCTTGTATCGCAAGCGAGAAATGGCACTGTGAGCAAACAGGCGCTTGAACTCGCCCCCTGACATTGTCTCGATGCGCTCGCGCGTGAGATTCATCACGATGTCGGTTGGAGTGAATTCTTGAATCGTCGTTGCCGCAGGATTGGCGTTGTGCGGACAACACAACTGGCACTGGTCACAGCCCACCACCCTGTCGCCCACGACATCAGCCACCCAGTCGGGCAACGCTTCACTGTGGTCCTCGATGAGCAGACAGGACAGACACCTGGAAGCATCCACAACTCCGTCGGCACGCATTGCGCCCGTGGGACAGTTCTCAACGCATCGGCCACAGTCGCCACAGGTCATTGTGCACGGCTCGTCGGGTTGCAGGCGTGCGGTGGTGACTATCTCGCCCAGAAAGTAGAAAGAGCCCTTGCCGGGAATGATCAGACAGTTGTTGCGGCCCACGAAACCCAGTCCGGCCCGTTGTGCCCAATAGCGCTCACGGATGGGCGCTGAGTCCACACAGGGACGTGTGGCACATTGTGTGAGTTGCTCGATGTAATGCGCCAACTCGGTCAACTTCTCGCGCAACACCTCATGGTAATCGCGACCGTAGGCATAGTAGGCGACCCGCAGCGTGCCCTCGGGTTGAAAACGGGCGGGATAGTAGTTCAAGGCCAACGAGATGACGGTCTGCGCGCCGTCGAGCAGCAGAGACGGGTCGCGACGCAACTCGCGATGATTGGCGGCCCAGGCCATGCAGCCGTTGCGCCCCTGGGCAATCCAGCGGTCATAACGCTCAACGGCCTCGACATCGACAGGCGTCGCGGCAGCAAAGCCACAGGCGTCAAATCCCAGGCTTGCGGCCTGGGACTTGATCAGTTTCTCTATGTCATTAAGACTCACGGATGGCTTCGAGTTTGTAACCCTGTGCCTGCAGCCACTCTATGGCCCGCGGCAAGGCATATTTCATGTTCTTCTCGGCCTTGATCGAGTCATGGAACACGATAATCGAGCCGTTGCGGGCATAGCGCTTGACATTCTCCAGCACCTCTTCGCCGGTGATTTTGCGGCTGTAATCGCGGGTCACCAGGTCATACATGATGATGGCAAAGCGCGAGCGCAACACCTTGGACTGGCCCCAGCGCAGCAAGCCGTGTGGGGGCCTGAAAAGGTTGCTGCCGATGAGTTCGTTGGCACGGAACACGTTATGCAGATAGTGCTTGGTGCCCACATGTGCGCCTTGCAGGTGGCTCATCGTGTGATTTCCCACCGAGTGACCGCGACGACGCACCTCCTCCAACAATTCGGGATGCCGCTCCACATTCTCGCCCACCATGAAGAAAGTCGCCTTCACACCATAGCGGTCGAGCGTGTCCAGCACCCACGGAGTCACCTCGGGAATGGGTCCGTCATCAAAGGTCAAGTAGACCGTGTGGTCGCGCTTGTTAATGCGCCACACGGTCTCGGGAAATATCATTCTGTACAGTAGCGGGGGACGTTCGACTAACACGATTCAATCGATAACGTGTGGTTCAAATCAGTTCCCCAGCATTTCACCCAGCTCACTCGAGGAGGCCTCTTCGGCTTCCTGCTGTTGGGCCTGCATCTGCTGTGCCTGCATCTGCTGGCGCATCCTCTGCTCATAGGCTTCCTGATAGCTCACCAAGCGCTGCATGTTCACGCCTGATGCTTCGAGCTTGGCAACCAATGCCTCATACTTCTGCTCGCCGCAGCGCTCATAGTAGTCGGTCAGCATCGACAGCACATACTGCTGGTCGATGTATTTGTCCGACCTGGTCAGGCGCTCATACAACGACGGGTCAAGCGACTGGTAGAAGCGCAGATAGCTGGCAAAATGCAGAATCTCATCCTCCAAGATCTTGTTGCCCTTCTCAACGCTTGTGGTGTCACCACTCACCTTACCCAGGTTGTAATAGACGTTAGCCACTTGCGCACCCAGCTGAACGGTGAACGGGCAGGAAGCAACGGGCAGTTTCTCCATCATCAGGTCGAGGACAGCGCGCGACTTCTTGTAGCGATCGGCGACATAGGCCTCTTGGGTCATGCCGGCGGGAATGGTGAGTTCACCCTCCTTGGCAAGCGAACCCTCGTTGCTCAAGGTCGTGGCGAGATCCAACAGTGCGCTACGCACCGTGGTCACCATGCGGCTCACCGTCTCGTCGAGATAGATGGATCCCGGCTCGGCTGTGTCAAGGCCACCCCACTTGAACTTGTTCATCACGTTGTCATACATGATGTCGGTCGACACATCAGTGTCGCCGTGAGGATTGGCCGTCAAGAGCGGAGTCACCTGATAGGCGAGACCGGTCAAGCGCAAGTAGGGAGTCAGACCCAGATAATAGCTCTCGGGGACCGTCATGGCAAAGTAGCACGGACGGTTCCAACCCTGTGCAATGCTGTTGGCGATGATGTCCAATGACATCAACTGGCTGGAAGTCATGCCCGAACCCATCTGCTGCAGATCCACATTGATCGCCGACTGAACCAGATTGCGCTGCTCTTCACGCACAACACCGGCCTTGATGGCCTTGTCGGCATCCACGGGCATGTAAATCCTCGGGTAGTGAATCTCATCCACACCATATTGAGGATTCTTGCCTTCGGGACTGTAGATGTGAGCAATAGACTTCAAAGCCTCGATAGGCTCCAGATTGGGCTGGATAAAGTAGCAGAACTGATGGCTGTCATAGGCAAAGGTCTTGTTGTCGGCCGACATGGGCAGCGGGGCTGACTCATAGGCGGCGCGCTGCATCTGGCTGATGTACCAGTCGGTAGCCAGATAGCTCAAGTTGACGGCACGCACGTCGGTGCGGTAACCCTCCACCTCTTGCAGATACCACAAGGGGAAGGTGTCGTTGTCACCGTTGCAGAAGATGACGCCGTTGGGAGCCACACTCGACAAGTAGTTGCGGCCGAAGTCTCGTGCAGCCGTACGGCCGCTGCGGTCATGGTCGTCCCACGTCTGGCTCACCATCTGCAAGGGAACGATGATGCCGATAAGGGCAGCAACTGCAGCAACTGCGGTGGCAACACCGCCACGGTTACCATTATCGGCAACTGCGACAGCTTGCTCGCCTTCCTTGGCCTGCTTCTTACCTTTCTTCTTGAGCGCCCACATCACGATGCTCCACAGTCCGGCGACGCCCATGCCCACCCAGATGCAGTAGGCATAGAACGAACCAGCGTAAGCGTAGTCACGCTCACGGGGCTGGTTAGGCGTCTGGTTCAGGTACAGCACGATGGCGATACCCGTCATGAAGAACAGGAAGAACACCACCCAGAACTGCTCGATGCCGCGACGGCCGCGATAGGCCTGCCACAGCAAGCCGATGAGACCCATGATCAGCGGCAGCATGTAGAACACGTTGTGGCCCTTGTTGCCCTTGCCCAGGTCATCGGGCAGCAGGCTCTGGTCACCCAGACGCGGATTGTCGATGAACGAGTAACCCGAGATCCAGTTGCCATGGGTAATCTCGCCCATGCCCTGCATGTCATTCTGGCGTCCTGAGAAGTTCCACATGAAGTAGCGCCAGTACATATAGTTCAACTGATAGTCAATAAAGAAGCGCAGGTTCTCACCCATGGTGGGTTTGAGCTTGGTCTCATGCTCAATGGCGTTGCCGTTAGCATCCAGCCTGGTTGTGGCTTCGACTTGCGTGCCCTGCATGCCCAGCCATTCGACATACTCGCTCTCGTGCTTCTCGTCATGGATGCGCGGGAACAGCATGTTCTGCTCGGGGCTGTAACGGAAGGTCTTCTTCGGGCCCAGGTCCTTGTAACGGTCGGGCTGGTCAGGAGAATCCTTCACCTCGGGGGCATACTGCGTGGGGCCGTCCTTGGTGGCGGGCTCCATCACACCACTGCCCTTGGCCTGATACATGACGTTGCTGTAGAGCGTGCGACCATACAGCAGCGGCGTCTCGCCATACTGCTCACGGCTCAAGTACTTGGCCAGCGAGAAGGTGTTGTTGGGCGAGTTCTCGTCAAGCGGCGTGTTCTGCGAGCTGCGGATCAGAATCAACGCATAGCTGCTGAAACCGATGAAGATCACCATGATGCAAGCGATGATGTTCGAGAACACGCGCACGGGAACGCGCTTGCAGAACTTGAACAGATAAACGCACAAGGCCACAATCAGCACCAGGGGAATCAACAGGCTGTCGCCAATCAACAGCATGCCCGACAGCACGATGGCCAGGGCAAACGACAGCTTGATGCGCAGGTCGCTCTTGTTGCTGTACAGCTCCCACAGCGCCCATGCCAGCACACCCAGGAGCACGATGGCATAAACCAGCACACCCGAGTTGAACGACATGCCCAGCGTGTTGACAAAGAACAAATCAAACTTCTGTCCCATCTCCACAAAGCCCGGCTCCAGACCGTAGAGGATCAGGCCCACGATGACAAACGAAACGAGCAGCGTGATCAACGAGCCCTTCACGGTCGAGTCCTTGCCGGTGATGCGGCAACGGCGATAGTAGAAAATGAGGGCGATGGCGGGGATACACAGCAAGTTGAGCAGGTGCACACCCAGCGAAACGCCGAACACATAGGCAATCAACACAATCCAACGGTCGCTGTGCGGTGCATCGGCCTGGTCTTCCCACTTGAGAATCAGCCAGAACACCAGCGCAGTGCAGAACGACGAGAAGGCATACACCTCGGCCTCGACAGCACTGAACCAGAACGTGTCGCTCCAGGTGTAGGCCAGCGCACCGCAGATGCCGCTACCCATCACCACCAGGTACTGGGCGAGGGTCATGTTCTCGACCTCACTGTCCTTAATGACGAGTTTGCGCACCAGATGGGTGATTGACCAGAACAGCAGCAAGATGGTCAAGGCGCTGAATATCGCCGACATGGCATTGACGCATTTGGCCACAGCCATCACGTCACCGCCGGCAAACTTGCTGGCAAAATTAGCGGCAAGGATAAAGATAGGGTTGCCGGGCGGGTGACCAATTTCGGTCTTGAATCCCTGTGCGATAAACTCCGGGCAGTCCCAGAAGCTGGCCGTCGGCTCGATGGTCAGCAGGTAGGTTGCCGCTGCCACCACAAAGATGAGCCATCCCAGCGTGTTGTTGATGAGCTTGTACTTCTTCATCGTTAAAGTATTATTCTATTTATATCGTTATTTTCTTTATTAACGCGTACTAAGCAGCAAAATTACTCATAATCTTTGAAAACACGGTATTCAATCCTCCGAAATTGACCAAAATTAACCCCAACACCCCCATATTAACAAATCAAGACACCTGTGAAACCCTCTATTTCAATAAAAATGTCTACCCGTCCATTCAGTTAGTAGTTCGAGCTGTTCAGTATTGCGCGTTGTCAACGCGCACAATTCCCTCACCCGCAATCCAGCTTTTTAGCATGGTGGAACTGCGGCAGTGATATTACCTTTGCATCGTGGAGTGCTAATTGTGCTTTTAACCTCTCGTTAACATTCCCGCCCCACCCCACATGATTCAATAGAAAATAAAACATCATTGATTATCAATATATTAGCAAAACAATAACCCAAAACACAAAATTGCTTTTTGTCCTAAAACCCAGTGAGACGAAGGCAGCCTTCATGCGATGCATCGAAGCAAGATTTTGATAATTTGGAAAATCTTTTTAACTTTGTGGCTCATTGCGAGTCTAATGGTTACAAAATGACTTTTTAATAAAGGAAACGACTATGAAACGAATCAGATTATACATGATGGCAGCATTGCTGGCGGTGGCCGGCATCTTCGCCACTAGCACGAGCGCTCAGGTGCTGCGCGACGCCGACTTCAACAGCATCGGCCGCATCAACGGCAACGGCGTTGTCAGGGATGCTACCGGTCGCTCGGCGGGTTCGTTTGACGCCGACGGCACGGTGCGCGACGTGAAAGGCACCGCTGTGGGTGTCATCAAGGAACTCGAAATTTATGACACCGACGGTGCACGCATCGGCTACATCAACACCGACGGCACAGTGCACGACGGTGAAAGCAACGTGCTGGGCTACATCAGCATCAACGATGGCAAGGTGAGCGATGCCCAGAAACAGACCATCGGCTTTGCACGCGGTGTGCGTGTGGACTGGATCGCATGCTATTACTTCTTCCACTTCTTTGAGAAGTGAAGACCTTGACTTTAATCACTTAGGGAATCATGATGGCCCCGTGACACCTGTCGTGGGCCATCACACATATTGTAATCACACAAAAACAGGAATTCAAGATGATGAAACGTCTTCTGCTTATCGCAACCTTGGCTTTGTGTCTGGGACTGACCCTCGAAGCCAGTGACCAAAAGCCCAAGTCACGCAGGCCAAACAGGCCACACAAGGCAATCCACATGACACAGGCTCCGCTCGTGATGCCCGAGGCACTGAAGCCGGGCGACAAAATCGCGATTATCTCACCGGCGAGCACACCAGGCAATGACAATCCCGAGAAAGCCGCTGCAACGCTGCGTGCATGGGGCTTTGAGCCGGTCATCGGGCCGCACGCCTTGACCAAATGCCATTCCTATGCTGGCACCATCGAGGAGAGGTCTGCCGACCTGCGCTGGGCACTCAACGACCCCGAGATCAAGGCCATCGTGTGCACGCGAGGCGGCTATGGCTCGGCTATGCTGCTCGACCCGATGACCCGTGAGGATTTCAATCGACATCCCAAGTGGATCGTGGGCTACAGCGACATCACGGCTTTACACAGCGCGATGGTGTGCAGCGGCGTGATGAGCCTGCATGCCAACATGGGCGGTGCCCTGGGTGAACGCGGCGCCAACGACAACGTCAACCTGATGCTGCGCGATGCGTTGATGGGCAAGTTGCCTTCCTACACTGTTCCCGCTAACCCGCTGAACAAGCTGGGCAAGGCCCATGGCATCATCCTGGGCGGCAACATGTCGGTGTTCACCAACATTGGTGGTAGCCGTGAATGGGACTTCCTGGACCGCGACAACATCCGCGGCAAGGACATCATCCTGTTCTTCGAGGACGTGAGCGAGAGCATGCCGCGCGTGAACAGCATGCTGCAGCAACTGCGTCTCAAGGGCGTGCTCAAGCATGTGAAAGGTATTATCGTGGGGCGCTTCACCGACTATGAGCCCAAGGACGGCTGGACCGACATGAACGAGATGTTGAGCGAGACGCTCAACGGGTACAACCTCCCCGTGTGCTACGACTTCCCCGCTAGCCACGACGAGAACTGGAACTATCCTATCATCGAAGGCTGTCCCGTCACCTTGACGGTTGACCCCGAGGGCGTAACCCTGAAGTTTGAGCACCCATGACGCGTCAAGACAAATTCTTGCTGCTGGCCATCATCGCCGTACTGGCATTGGTGGGAGTGCACGCCTTCCTGTCGGTGGACTTCGTCAAGCATGGCCGCAAAGTCATCTCGCGCGTTGAACTCAAGAACCTTGACCCTGCTAACAACGGCATCAACATCGAGGTCACCGAGCCATGGTACAACCCCAAGAAAGTGCTCGCGTTCAACGTCATGGAGCCCGACGAGCGCAACTTCGACCGCTTTGATGTCACCCGCTGCCTGCTGCAGTGCGCCCAAGAGTTGGGCGACCGCGACTACAGCCGCATCTACCTGTGCAACAAGGGCGACCGCCTGTACTACATCAACGCCAACGACTTCAAGCAACTGGGCGAACAATACAAGACAGGCGAGACGCTCAACACGTTGGGACTGTATGTGAAACTGCCGCAAGTGACCTACACCCTCAACGACAGTGTCGCCTTTCCGCAACACAGCGGAATGCTGAGCAGCATCGAGGATGCCCAGGACTGGAACACCATGATGACCAACCTGCTGCGCTAGCACCTAGGGTTCCCTGTGCCGTGGCTGCGCCATGGCCATTAAAAGAAAAATGAATGAACACCGCCGCCCGACAAAGACATCGGACGGCGGTGCGCTATAGGATTAGAATTTTTCTCTTTAGAACTTGAAGTCGATGCCTGCACCGAATACCTTGTTGGTGCGGCTGTAGGTGTCGCTACCGGGCAGCGTGGTGTTGAAGTAGTTCTCAGGCTCGTTGCGCTTGTAGTCCTTGTAGGTGGTCCAGAAGTAGCCCACGTTCAGTTTCACCTTCTCGCTCAGGTTGACAGCACCGCCAAAGCCGATGCTGTAGCTGTCACACGAGAATGATGTGTGGGTCTGGTAAGCGTCGCTCAAGCCGTAGTCGGTGTTCTGGGCACCAGCGCTCACGGTGAACATCTTGTTGATGTCCCACTCCACACCGGCCAGCACCTCGTGGGTACCGTGCTTGAGATGCTTCTGCTTGTCATGGGCCATCTCGGCATGCTTGTCATCATAGTAATGGTACTCGACAGTGGCGCGCAGCTTGTTGGGAATGAACTCATAACCCAGGGCTGCATAGAACACGGCGGGCAAGTCGTTGGGCGTGTTCACGCCATGCTTATAGTCGTCCAATGCGGCCTCAAATGCTGCGGGCTCGGCAACGGCCTTCTTGGTATCGTTCTCGATGTTGAGGTTGGTCTTGAACTCATACTTGGCAGCAAGGGTAAAACCCTTCCACACCAGGTCCATGCCGATGATGGGGGTGATACCCCAACCGGTCTGTGAACAGTCAAGCTCGATGTTGGCCATTTCGCCGTTCTGGTTCACCAGCGTGCTCAAGGTGGGAGCAAGGGGGGGATAAGCAAGGGCAATCTGCTGAACGGTAGCTGCAATCTCGGGCTTGGGCATCACCTTGACAAAGCCATTGTAGTTGCCATCAAAGTAGTTCATGCGGGCACCGGCATAGGCACTCAGCCAGTCAAGCACCTTATAGGTGGCGCCCAACTGCAGGCCATAGATGTACTGGCGACCCTTCATGGCCGAGTTGATGTCATACTTGTCGGCGGTCAAGGGCAGCAGCGATGCGATGCGGGGATCAGCCAGGATGGCGGCCGTGGCGGGATTCTCGGCCAACGTCTTCTTCAGACCTGCCGTCTGACCATAGATACCGGCCATGATGCTCGCGTCAAACACGGGCAGACCGCTGTCAAAGTTGCACTTGCCACCACCACCGGTGAAGCCAAAGAATCCCGAGAAGGTCCAACGGTTCTTTTTATAGGCACCATAGAGCGACGGGATAACCGGAGCCTCGGCCTTGCCCTTATACAGGCGGGTGTGGTTCTCATCGGGGAACAGCGGGAATGTGGTGAGCGCGTCACGCCTCTGCGAAGCGCTCTGGATGTTCAGCGACAGGGTCCAACCGTCATGATCCATAAAGGCCAGACCGGCGGGGTTGGTGTAAACACCGTCAATCTCATGGCTGGCACCGCGTGCCATCATGCGCATGAAAGCGATATGCTGGTTGGTATTATGCAGCAGACCACCTGCCCAAGCGGTAGCGGTCATTGCACCTGCAAGAAATAATAATGTCGTAAATCTTTTCATTGCTATCACATTTTTAAATATATACAAACCTGAAGTGGAGATTTTTGAGACTACAAAATTACTACAGAACCATAAATCGGTGGACAAAAAGTCACAAAAAATGGCCTTTTTGGCCCATACCATCACATTATTACACTTTTTAACAATCCCAAACTGTTAAAATCGCAGGAAAATACCCTCCTGTCCCTCAAACAACCATGACAACACGATGGACAAATCATGACAAGCCACATTGTCGTTAAACAAGGATATGAAAAGATAAAAAGACAAGAAAGACAATTCCATTGAAATTCAACTTCTTTGTCTTTCTTGTACTTCTTGTCTTCAAGCCACAAAACCCTCGCGACTTTATGTCTTAGCGTGAGGCTGTATAAGTTAGGAGTCAAGTGTTAGGAATTGGCATCCACCAGCTAAAACCTAATGCCTAAAACCTAAAAACTAATGCCTGAATGCGGAAACCTCGCTAATCAGCGAGCGCTGCGAGCATCACAGGGTAACGACGGTACCGATGGGCTCGCCGCTCATCACCTTCTTGAGGTTGCCCACGACGTCCATATTGAACACATGGATGGGCAGATTATTGTCGCGGGCCATCACGGTAGCGGTCATGTCCATGACCTTGAGGCCGCGGTTGTAGATCTCGTCATAGGTGATGCGGTCAAACTTCGTTGCCGTGGGATCCTTCTCGGGGTCGTCCGTGTAGATGCCGCCCACGCGGGTGCCCGTGAGCATGACGTCGGCCGCGACCTCGCTGGCGCGCAGTGTGCTGCCCGTGTCGGTGGTGAAGAAAGGACTACCGGTGCCACAGGAGCAGATAGCGACCTTGCCGGCCTTCATCGCCTCAATGGCGCGCCACTTGCTGTAAGGCTCGCCGATGGGGAACATGCCGATGGCGGTAAACACTTGGGCGGGCTGACCGATGGCCTCGAGGGCCGACGATATGGCCAGGGCGTTGATTACCGTGGCGAGCATACCCATCTGGTCACCCTTGACGCGGTCAAATCCCTGAGCCGCACCCTTGAGGCCGCGGAAGATATTACCGCCGCCCACAACGATGGCGACCTGTACGCCTGCGTCCACGATTTCCTTGATTTGGGTGGCATAGTCGGCCACGCGCTGCGCGTCGATACCTGAGCCCTGCTCAGCTGCCAAGGATTCGCCGCTGAGTTTGAGCAATATGCGATGATAAATAGGTGTCATAGTGTTCTTTTATTTTTAGTTCGATGAAAATAAACTGTTGATACTCAACTCCCCCTCTTGGATAAGAGGGGGTTGGGGGGCGTCGATGCCGCCGAATTTAACCATCGTCACAGCAGTATCAACGCCCCTGCCCTTTGGGCACCCCCTCTAAGATTAGAGGGGGAGTTGCTAACGCGCTGGATATCAACGAAAAATTTCATCGAATTTGCGTTTTTTATTGTTAAGGTTAAGAAAAAGGTTGGTACAAAACGATGTTTTGTCCAACCCTTTATTCAGTGAATCATTATGTGGGATGATTATTTGCCTGCAAGTGCGTTAGCACGCTCCAGATACTTCTCAACAGCGAAGCCAGTCTGCTGGCCATACATGGGATACTTGTCGAAGATGGTCTGGTAGATGGCAGCCTCGTCGGCATACTTCTTCTGAGCATGCAGGACGGTAGCCTTCTTGATCATGAAAGCGGGAGCATAGACCTCGTTCTCGCCAGCCAAGGTGATAGCCTTGTCATAGGCGGCGATGGCCTGGTCATACTTCTTCAGGTTCACATAGCAGTCACCCAACAGCGACTGGCTAGCGGGACCGATGAGGTTACCATTAGCGCTGAAGTCCTCGAGATGCTTTACGGCCTTCTCATATTCACCTTTCTCGTAAAGGATGATGGCGGCGTTGAGGTGGGCGCGCTCGGCGGGCTTGTTGCTGAATTCAGCAGCCACCTTCTCATAGCCCTTCAATGCCTCGTCCTGATTGCCTTGCAGCAGTTCCAGGTCGGCGTTACCGATCTGATCCTTAGCCTTCGAGAGGTTCGGGTTGCGGATACCATAGATGTAGCCCACTGCCAGCAGTACGATAACTGCGATAGCGATGAGAGCCCAATTGATGTACTTCTTGTTGTCTTCAATGCGTTGTGCCGCGGTCGAGAGGGACTCATTCACCTCTTCGAGGGTTGTGCGGGCACCTTGATCTTGTTTTTTTGCCATTTTATCTTGTGTTAATTTAATGTTTTTGACAATTTTGCGGGTGCAAAAGTAATAGTTATTCTTAACATTGAAAAGCAAAAAAGCAACTATTTTTGTTTTTTAGGCATTTTTGGCAGCGCTATCTTGCTTGTTTTGACCATTTCAGAGTCAAAAACCACCAAAAAAATATTTGCAGCATTGCCATTAAAGCAGTATCTTTGCCCCCACGTCAAGACTAAGGATGACTTTAATAAATGGAATTACAGTGTCCACAGTGCAGTAAATGGATGGCGGTGTCCCAGGAGGAACTGGTGATACACGATTGTCAGGTCGTGTGTCCGCAGTGCCTTGCGGTATGCTCCTATGAAAACGGCAAACTCGTAGTTCGTGACGACTCCGATGCGCCTTACCGTCACACGGCCAACGCCGGCACGGCCAATCAGGAAACTTCCCGCTTCTGCTACAGTTGCGGCAAGCAACTGCCCAGCGGCATCCATTTTTGCCCCTACTGCGGTGCCGACTTGAAGGCCCCCTTTGACGAGTCGCAGCCCGACCCTCAACCCGTTCCAGAGCCCACACCCGAGCCAGAGCCCGTCAGCAAGGTAGAGCCTGTCGTGGAGGAAAAGCACGAAAAGCCTGCCCAGCGCCATCGCACCTCATCCCAGGTCGAGGACAAGCTGCGCACAATGCCCCACCGCTACAACTCGATGCATCCCCGCCTGCAACAGCATGGCGAAATGCCGAGCACGACCTTTAAGATTGTGGCCTATGCCCTCATTGTGATTCTTCTCATTGTCCTGGTGTGGATCATAGTCGCTGGTGCCAATATCGAATCACCAGTCTAATAATTCCCTAACATACATAGAAAAGACTGTGTCATCATTCATTCGACGCAACTAGAATCGCGCTTCGTGCGAGAAATTAAACATAATTATTAAATAAAATTTTTGTTTAATTTCTCGGCCGTTAGGCCGATTAAAGTTTTGGGTATGAATGATGACACAGGCTCTTTATTAGAGTGTAGTCAAGGTCGTCAGTTGGCGGCCATGAAGTCCTCTACGTCCTTGGGATGGTAGGGGATGCGTTTCTCGCCCAGGAAGCGGCAGCCGTCGGCGGTGATGAGGATGTCATCCTCGATGCGGATGCCACCAAAGTCCTTGTAGGTCTCCAGCATGTCAAAGTTCAGGAATTCAGCGCAATGGCCGCTGGCGCGCCAGTCGTCGATCAGGGCAGGGATGAAATAAATGCCCGGCTCGTCGGTCACGACAAAGCCCTCCTGCAGGCGGCGTCCCATGCGCAGGCAGTTCGTGCCGAATTGGTCGAGGTTGGGCCGTGTCTCCTCGTCAAAGCCGACGTAAATCTGTCCCAGGCCTTCCATGTCATGCACGTCCATACCCATCATGTGTCCCAAGCCGTGAGGCAGGAACATGGCGTGGGCACCTGCGGCAACAGCCTCGTCCACGTCGCCCTTCATCAGGCCCAGCTCCTTGAGGCGCTCGGTCATCAGGCGGCAGACGGCCATGTGCACGTCCATATACTTCATGCCAGGCTTGGAGATGCCCAAGGCCAGGTCATGGCACTCCTCGACGATGCGGTAAATCTCTAACTGGCGCTGGTCATACTTGCCAGTGACAGGCATGGTACGTGTGTTGTCGCTGCAGTAGAATTCCATCGTTTCGGCACCGCAGTCACACAGGGCGAGACGTCCAGCCTCCAGAGGGGCCATCGACGGATTGCCGTGCATGATTTCGCCATGCTGCGAGAAGATGGTGGCGAAGCTCACCTTGGCGCCATAGCTCTCGGCGATACCGTCAATCTGTCCGCCGATGTACTTCTCGGTTACGCCCGGCTTGATCAGGCGCATCGCGGTGGTGTGCATTAGATAGCCCACCTCGGCGGCACGCTCCAGTTCGGCGATTTCCTCGGCCGTCTTGACCGAACGCATGTTGATGACCGCCATGCGC
>JAEEGL016860170.1_pt1 | contig 32831 bp, 26 predicted proteins | sample 9134231 | NCBI WGS metagenome assembly JAEEGL01 (sample SAMN16246548, study PRJNA631951) | gut metagenome | biome: gut microbiome; feature: rumen; material: fiber-attached | host: Bos | place: Iran: Karaj | collected 2018-10
AGAGAAAGACCTGCTTCGTGTTCACTTGCACCGGGTATCGTAACAGCCTGCCCCGCAAGCTTATATGCTTCAAGATAATTCATTCCCGCATCCATAAACTTCGTGATCTTATTATTGTAAAGAAGTACCTGAAGTGCTGATGTACGGTACGGGCTTCTGATGGATAGATTTACACCATCCACCTTTGCAGACTGAAGCATGGCAACCAGATCAGGTATGATTCTCTCATCGCATTGATGAACACCGTAAATAGTACCCAAGGGAACCTCATAATCATCCGGGATAAAGTGTGACTTATTGATCAGAATAAGTCTCCAATCCTCCGGATCAAACTCATAATCTTCATAGGTCTTGGTATAATCTCTTTCCTGATAAACGCTCTCGTCCTCTTCACCGATGGTGTCAAAGTATCCGCTGATTATATCTTCGGCATAATAAAGATCATCCTTTGTAATATCTCCGGATTCATTTACTTCCACCTCGAGACTTATCTCTTCGCGGTCAACATTTTCATCCACTTCTTTAAGAATCTCATCGGCGCTGACTTCATTGTTTTCAGCTATAAACACAGAATCGTCCAAAACCTCAAAATCTATCGTCCAGTCAGCCATCTCGCTCTGAGACTCAATTCCAAAAGAAAAACTGCTGAAAACCGGGAATAAAAGAAGACTTATCAAGGAAACCCCGATCTTCTTTATATTTCCGCCGAAAATCCTTCCAAAAAGACATCCGAGTTCAAATATACCTCTGACAGGAGCTATTATCATCTTACATATGAAATTTTTACGCGCAAAGTTCTTTAATCTCTGCCTTGCTTTATCCTGCTTTGTGAAGTACATTTAAAAACCTGTTATAACTTATGAAATAAAATACAGTTAGGGGTATGAACGCTCAAGGGTTTTCCGTTCATAATAAGTGTATGTGCCTTAAGATCGACCTTAAAGAATGTCATGGTGTCGGTCTCATGATTAAGCGAAACAAGGAACTTGTTTCCCGGGAATATCTCGGCATCTTTGGGATATTCTCCGGCAATGGGAAGAATGAAATTCTTTTTTAACTTGCCTGTTTTCTCATCAACATCATATACAGCAACGGAATTATCTCCCGCAACGGATGTAAGAAGATATTTATAATCTTCGGAAAAACTGAATGCACTTACCGCATTGGTTCCGGATTCCCAGGGAACTACAGATTGAGTCTGGATCTTATTAAAGAAAGGAAGTCCATTCCTATACTCATACTCATATACATCGATATAGCACTTCTGCTCGTGAAGGATGTATATTATATGTCCGTCCTTAGAAATCTTAATGTGTCTGGGTGCTGACTCGAGTTCGGATCTGATAATATCAACAAGGTGAACTTTACCGTTCAGCGCATCAAAACCATATACATTAACATGGTCCATACCCTGATCGGCCACCAGAAGGAACTTGTTATCGTGAGTCATGCGCGCACAGTTGATGTGAGGTCTGAAGTTACGGTTTGCGGCACTTCCCATACCTTTGTGGTATATCTCATCGGTGATCTTATTTATGGAACCATCTTCGTTAAGAGACAGAACCGTAAGTTTGCCATCGTGATATCCCGCAACAAAAAGGAACCTGTCGGTATAGTCTGTTGCAAGATAACAACCTCTCATACCGTTGATCGAACACCAGTTGATAAACTCAAGTCTTCCATCCTTGCAAATCTTAAAAGCCTCAACGCCGGTATCGGTTATGGAATAAAGATACTTTCTGTTGTGAGACTCGCTGAGGTAGGAAGAGTTTGTGATCTCAACCTTATCTTTCTCGTAAAAACGGCCTTCCTGCATATCTACGTCGTAAATCCTGATGCCATGACTGTCTCCCATAGTATATGAGGAAACATAAGCAATATACTTACTTTCAGCCATATATTTCACTTCCTTTTCTAGAAAATGTTGATCAAAATAACATACAAAGTCTTAATCAGAGTTATTCTATCACATTTGATTATATATAAAAAGTCTATTTTAAAAGAATAACTTATGTTGTAAAATATTCTTGTTTATCTTAGTGACGGTGAACCGCCAAGGCAGATTATGTTTCGATTACCGCCTCTCATCTATATTTTAACAAAAATAAGGAGAAAACATGTCAGGCTCTATTTTCGGTAGAAATTTCAGGATAAGTACTTGGGGAGAATCGCACGGTCCGGCATTGGGCGTGGTAATAGATGGTGTGCCCGCAGGTTTGGAGTTGTGTGAGGAAGATATACAGATATTTTTGGACAGAAGAAAGCCGGGATCAAATCCTCTCTCCACTCCCAGAAAAGAGGATGATAAAGCAGAAATTCTTTCCGGAGTATTTGAAGGAAAGACCACCGGTACTCCAATTTCAATAATGGTGAGAAATACTTCTCAGAAGTCTTCGGATTACAGTGAGATCGCATCCTATTACCGTCCGGGTCATGCTGATTATACATTTGACGCAAAGTACGGATTCAGGGATTACAGAGGAGGCGGAAGAAGTTCCGGCCGTGAAACCATAGGCCGCGTTGCAGCGGGAGCCATTGCTTCAAAAATTCTAAGCAAGCTAGGGATCAGCGTTGAATGTTACACAAAGTCCATCGGTCCCGTGGAAGCTGACTTGACGGATTATTCCAGAGAAAAAGTTTTATCCAATCCCACAGCCATGCCGGATGATAAGGCAAACGAAGAAGCCCTTGAGTTCGTATCAAAGATGCGTGAAAAGTTGGATTCTGTCGGGGGTGTAATGGAATGCAGGATAAAAGGTGTCCCCGCCGGTATCGGAGAACCCGTATTTGATAAATTAGACGCTCTCCTTTCTCAGGCTGTGATGAGCATCGGGGCGGTAAAAGCCGTGGAAATAGGTGACGGTACAGAAGTCAGTACAAAATTCGGCAGTACCAACAACGACGCCTTCGGTATGGATGAGAATAATAATATCTACAAGAAAACCAATCACAGTGGCGGCATATTGGGCGGTATATCAGACGGATCGGATATAATAATCAGAGCTCATGTAAAGCCCACCCCTTCTATTTTCAGTGAGCAAGATACGGTAAATAAAAACGGTGAGGTAATAAAAGTTCAGATCAAGGGAAGACATGACCCCATAGTAGTACCCAGAGCCGTAGTAGTTATGGAAAGTATGTGTGCAATAACCGTTCTTGATCTGATGATGTCAAATATGTCTTCAACCATGGATGGGCTGAATAAATTCTATAACAACTGATCATTCAAAAATAAACAGGGGCCAAACGGTCCCTGTTTTAATGCATCACTTCTTAACAAGATCATGTTTTATCGCTTTAAATGTAGCTTCTTCCCCTTCATTAGCCAGCATCTCAAGATATTTTAACAAAGTGGATCTGGTATATTCATGAAGCGGAGCATTCTGAGTTCCCTGCCAATAGTAATCCAAAGGATCCGAATCCTTGTATTCTTTCCCTCTGTATGTCTTGCTGGCGGCAATCCTGTCCATTATCATCTCGGCAATATATTTATCAGGCATGGGCACCGGAACCATTACATCTTCTCCCGATTTATTTCCGTGAGAATTATAATCTATCCAATACTCGTAATGATGCTTGTTTCTGCCCTTGTGATGAAGCCATGCAGAAGAATATCCCTTGTCTTCTCTTTCGGCATTGTTTGGACTTCTGGTGCCTTGATAATACTTAACACCTACCCAGAATTCCGAAGGGCTGTATTTTGACAAATCATGTACCAGTCCCTGCCAATACAGACCCACTTTAAAGCATCCTTTTCTGACAGCCCATCTGTGTTTTGTAATTGTACAAAAATGTTTCCGAAAATTTCCCATCTTTCTATTTCGTAGACACTGTTTTTTTCTCGGTTACTATCTCTGCGATCGTTCTTCCCGTAAGAGTGATACTGTTATCTGAATTTAAAGTTACTTCGTCTGTGGAATTCATAAGTTTCCATGAATATCCCTTTGGCGGCCTTGGTAAAGAAAGCGAAGCTTTTTCCCAATGCATGTTTACAGCAATATAGAAAAGTCTGCCCTTTTCGCTGTACATAATTCCGACGCTATTCTTATAATCATCGGGAGTATTCATCCAAGGACTCTCACCGTGGTATGAAAGTTCGGGGAATCCGCAGCCTTCCACATCCACCATGGACATTTCCTTTGTTCCGTGATAGAAATCATACTGCTTTCTTAGAGCTGCAAGATTTGATATCAGGGAATACATGGCATTCTTTCTCTTTAATCCTTTCCAATCAAGCCAAGTAACATCCGAATCATGACAATAGGGATTATTGTTTCCCATCTGGGAATTTCCCATCTCATCTCCCATAAATATAAGGGGAACTCCACTGCTTAAGAAAAGCAAAATAAGGGCATTATTAATCTGCTTTCTTCTGAGAGAATTGATCTTGGGTTTAGCGGTAACACCTTCAATACCACAGTTCCAACTGCAATTATAATCATTACCGTCTCTATTATCTTCCCCGTTATTCTCGTTATGCTTGTGATCATAACTTACCATATCGGTAAGCGTGAAAGTATTGTATGCATCCAAAAAGTTGATCACAGCATGATCCGGAGGATTGTTACGCATACGAAAAGCTACTTCTGAGAGAAGTCCGCAGTCACCTTTAAGAAATCTTCTCATGGAATAAAGATAATCATCACGATACAGGGCATAACGTCTTTTGTCAGCATTTTTGGTGTAGATATCATTTGTTTCGGTATTAACACCCCAAAGGCTGTCAGCAAATATCTTCACATCAGAAAGGACAGGACTTTCATCTATCAGACTCATGGGCAAGTTCTCACCCATGATATGAAATCCGTCAACATGGTACTTCACAGCCCAGTATTCCAGGATATATGGAATCTCGCGTCTGGAGAACTCAGCGGGGAAGTACATTTGCATGATGATCTCCATTCCCGCCTTGTGAAACGCTTTGACCATCTCGCAGAATTCTCCGGCTGCATCTTCACTGCTTGAATACGCCGATTTTGGAGTATAATAATAGCCTTGGCAGTAGCCCCAATAATTATACTTTTTTGTCTTTTTATCATTTTCGTTAAATTCGTAAGCCGGCTGGATCTCCACCGATGTAACACCCAGAGATCTGAGATGATCGATCTTTCCCGTCATTCCCGTAAATGTACCTTTATTCTTCACGCCGGAAGAAGTATGGATGGTAAAACCTCTGACATGTAACTGATATATAAACATATCCTGATAGGGAACCATTGGTTTCTCATCATCTTCCCAATCAAAGGGTATGGATACACATGCCTTTCTGGCTCTTTCGGGATCGAAATTACCAAAATACAGCTTATCCGTATAACACTCTGCTCTTTCATCCGTAATATAATAATCATCACAGAAGAAATTATAACTGTTCTTTTCTCTGTCAAACTCGGGGATAATTGCGGAATATACGTTTCCGAAGCGCTCGCTCTCATCAAAGACACGGCGGCATATCATGATATCTGTTGCCTTATCATAAATGGCCACACCGAATTTGGAATTTTTGTCATATTTGGATATATCAAAAGAAAACCTGCAGCCACTTGGAGTATAGGCGGTCTTACAGGGGAATAATCCGTAAGAATCTGAAATTGAACCGGTGATTTTTTTACTCATAATCATGATTATAACTTATTGCGAAAAGATTAACAAGCGGTTATACTTAAAGAACACAAGCTAAGCAAAGGAGTAGATATATGGCTAATAAATATGATACCCCCGATGAGGATATGACCATAGAGATCACACTTGAGGATGATACCGTTGTTGAATGTGCAGTGGTAACGATCCTTGAGGTAGAAGGAAAAGATTATATCGTTATCCTTCCTCAAAATACAAACGGACGCTTCCCTGAAGATGAAGTATGGATCTACAAATATTCCGAGAATCCCGATGACCCCAATGAAGAACCTGTGCTTGATTGCATCGATGATGACGAGGAATACGAAAAAGTAGCTGATGCTTTTGATGAGTATATGGATGAACTTGATTTTCTTGATGACGAAGATTGATCAAAGCATATCCTTCAGAGGGTTCAGGAATCTGCTTGGAAGCAGGTTTCCTGAGCCCTCTTCTTTTATGAAAGAAAGATAAAGCATAGTTTTTGCCCTTGTGACAGCCACATAAAACACTCTTCTTTCTTCCTCTGCAAGCTTTTTGTCAAGCATCTTTCCATGAGGATAATTTCCTTCATTTACATCAGGGATATAAACTTCGTCAAATTCAAGTCCTTTCGATGCATGAACAGTCATAAGCTGGGGAACATCCTTGTTTTCTCCCTTTCCGCTTTTTTGATTTTTTACGAGTTCTTCCCTGTATATATCCATGTACGCAAGCCACTCATCAAGCCCTTCGAAATTCTTGCATTCTGAAGTAATATGATCCAAAACAGATATATATTCATCACATATTTGCTTATTCCTAAAATTTTCTTTATAAAACCTGTCAAGACCTATCTTATTTCTGATATATCTGATCTGAAGATATAAATCCTTGCCACTCAAAAAATCTAAATCTTCCTTAAATCGCTTAAGGTTTCTTACTCTCTCATCAGCTTTATATTTATCGGATCTGTAGTAATACTTTATAGCAGCATCAATATTTCCATCAGCCACAGCTTCTCTTCCGATAAACCTTTGAGGTTTATTTATTATTCTGATAATATCGTCCCTGCCACATCCGTTTGCAACCTTTAAATATGCGATCATATCCATTGCTGCTGGATGATCGTACACACATGCAGACTTGTCTCTTATATGATACTCAATCCCCTTCTTTGTAAGATAGGAAGCAAAAGACTGCATTTCCAGATTTGTCCTGAAAAGAATCCCTTTTTTTGAATCATTGGTTAGAATCATTCGTGATATATCATCATATTCTGTTGTTTTATCCTTGAAATTCTTTACTATCACTTTCCCGAAAGGATTTTCTTTATATGCACTCTGATGCTTAATATATCTGTCTTTGTTTTCTCCTATTATCCTTTCCGCAATATCTATTATATGCTGTCCGCTCCTGTAATTGATTTCAAGATCAATTATCTCTGCATTGTACTTTTCTGAAAACATACGCATACAGCCCGGTTCAGATCCCCTGAACCCATATATTGATTGATCATCATCTCCCACTGCAAATATACAAGTTTTATCTGACAATAGACGGCTTACCGTTTCAAACTGCCTCTTATTTATGTCCTGATATTCATCGATAAGAATATGATCAAACCTTTGCTGCCAATACTCGGAAACTGTTTTGTCATTCTTTAGCATTTCACAGCAGTCAAAAACCATATCATCAAAATCGATCATTTTATCTAAACTTCTTTGATCTTCGTAACTATGATAAACAAGATCAAAATAGTCGCGGTTTTCCTTACAGAGCAGTTCCTTAGCACCCTCAAAATCCGATGTGTTTTTGTAAAAAGAGACAGCACTGATAAACTCCGGTGCATATTCTCCGGGGCTGGCAGAATGTTTCTTTAAATCTTTTTCCGGGATAATTTCTGAGATTATCTTTGAAAAAACACTTTTCTTATATGAATCGCTTAAAAGCTTTTTTGAAGAATATCCTTTGCTCTCACGAAGGATTGAATAGAATATGGAGTGAAATGTTCCGAAGACAACGGGATAAATTGAATTCTCACTCTCATAAAAACGCTTTTGCATTGATATTGCAGCGTCTTTTGTAAATGTGATGACCAGGATCTTTTCCGGCGGTACGCCCCTGCACCTGATAAGATATCTTATCCTGGCGGTGATGGTATGCGTTTTACCGGAACCCGGACCTGCCAATATTAGGCAGGCCCGTGCTTTAGTTGTAACAGCGGCTTTTTGTGAATCGTTAAGTCCGCTTAGAATCTCATTACATGCTGAGCTTCTCAATACCCTTTTTAATCCTCTTAAGGGACTCATCCTTTCCAAGGAGTTCAAGTATCTCTGTTGCTCCGGCAGGGGTCATCTGCTTGCCGGAAAGAGCTGTTCTTATAGGCCACATAACATATCCGTTTTTGTAACCCTTCTCCTCGATATACTTAAGAAGCAGCTGATAAAGAGCATCATTTGTATAATCATCGGTTCCCTCAAGAATCGGCAGCACATCCTTAAGTACCTGAAGGGATGTCTCGGCATTGGTCTTCATTTTCTTGTGGGTATACATTTCTATATCATACTCGGGAAGTTCTCTGAGGAAATCAACATGTCCGTCGATATCGGGGAATACTTCAATCCTTGTCTTTACCATGCCAGCAACCTTGCGGCGTTTAGCATCGTCATAATCTGCAGGAAGTGATTCATCCAGATAAGGCTTAGCCATTTCATAGAATTTATCATCATCCATAGCCTTACAGTACTCACCGTTCATCCAGCGTAGTTTAACAATATCAAACACAGCAGGTGACTTACTGATCCTGTGATAATCAAATTCTTTAATAAGCTCATCAAGAGTAAAGATCTCTCTGTTATCTTCCGGTGACCATCCAAGAAGCGCTATGTAGTTAACGATTGCCTCCGTAATGAATCCCTGCTCCAGAAGATCCTCAAATGATGAATGTCCGCTTCTCTTAGAAAGCTTTTTATGATTCTCATCTGTGATAAGAGGAAGATGTATATATACAGGTACCTTCCATCCGAAAGCATCATAGAGTCTTACATATTTAGGCGAAGAAGAAAGATACTCGTTTCCTCTCACAACATGTGTGATATTCATGGTATGGTCATCAACTACATTTGCAAAATTATATGTGGGATAACCATCGGATTTGATGAGAATCATATCATCCAATTCAGAATTTTCTACGGTAATATCACCGTAAAGCTCATCGTGGAAAGTAGTTGTTCCCTCGTTTGGAATATTCTGTCTGATAACAAAAGGCTTTCCTGCAGCGAGATTTGCCTCAACTTCCTCTTTTGAAAGGCCAAGGCAATGCTTATCGTAAATGGTAATAGTCTTGCCTTCTCCTTCCTCATCCTCGGTAACCTGAGTCTTGAGTGATGCAAGTCTCTCCTTATCACAGAAGCAATAATAAGCCTCGCCTTTCTCAACCAATTCCTTGGCATACTTCATGTAGATTCCGGTCTTCATGCGCTCTGACTGAACATAAGGTCCGTATCCGCCGTCCTTATCGGGACCCTCATCATGCTTAAGACCTGTTTTTTCCAAGGTCCTGTAGATGATATCCACTGCACCTTCAACAAATCTCTCCTGATCCGTATCCTCTATGCGGAGCATAAATACTCCGTTCTCATGCTTTGCAACCAAAAACTCGTACAAAGCGGATCTTAAATTTCCTACATGCATCCTTCCTGTAGGGCTGGGTGCATATCTTGTTCTGATTTTCTCCATAATGTCTCCTCTGATATATATTAACTTATGATCTTACCTGACCGTTTCCGTATATCTTATACTTGTAAGAAGTCAATTCCTTCAAGCCCATGGGGCCTCTTGCATGAAGCTTCTGAGTGCTTATACCTATCTCCGCACCAAAACCGAATTCAAAACCGTCGGTAAATCTTGTAGAAGCATTCACATATACACATGCCGCATCCACTCCGTCCAGGAACTTTTCGGCATTTTCAGCATTCTCCGTAACAATACATTCTGAATGATGAGTATTGTATTTATTTATATGGCGTATTGCTTCCTCTACACTGTCCACCGTTTTTACGGAAAGAATATAATCAAGATATTCCTTTGCATAATCTTCTTCGGTGGCGGGGATGACACAATCTCCGAGTATACTCTGTGTGTTTTCATCTCCCCTGAATTCAACATTCTTTTCATCAAGAGCCTTCTTTAATACAGGAAGGAAATCCTTTGCCACATCCTTGTGTATAAGCAGGGATTCTGCTGCATTGCAAACACTGATACGCTGTGTTTTTGCATTAAAAAGTATCTTAACAGACTTATCAAGATCTGCATACTTATCAATATACACATGGCAGTTTCCCGTACCGGTTTCAATAACGGGAATATTTGAGTTTTCAACTACCGCTCTGATAAGTCCTGCTCCGCCTCTGGGAATCAGTACATCTACATATTCCTTAAGTTTCATAAAGCGGGTTGTTGTCTCTCTGTCCGTATCCTCTATAAGCTGAAGCACATTGGGATCCACACCTTCACTTGAAAGAGCATCCCTAAGCACTTTTACAATAGCAATATTGGAATTAATTGCCTCCTTACCGCCTTTAAGGATTACCGCATTTCCGGTTTTAAAGGTAAGTCCGAAAGCATCGGCTGTAACATTGGGTCTTGATTCAAAAATAATACCGATCACTCCCAAGGGTACTCTTACTTTCTTAAGCTTAAGTCCATTGGGTCTTTCAAACTCCTCCATCACCTCACCGATGGGGTCCGGAAGCTTTGTGATTTCAACAAGGCCTTCAGCCATTGCAGCTATACGACTCTCATTTAAGCGAAGTCTGTCCTGCATACCTTCTGAAATGCCATTTTCTTTAGCCTTTGAAAGATCTTTCTCGTTTTCTGAAATAATATCAGAAGAACGCTCATTTAAAGCATTGGCGCATTTTAAAAGAACAGCATTCTTCTTATCGGTAGTAAGAAGAGCTGCTTCATATTTGGCGTTAACAGCGTTTTCTCCAAGTTTTACAAGATCGTACATAACATTTTCCTCATATTTAAAAAAGCATTATCCTACCGGGTTTCAGGTCATGCTCCTCCGCCGGAATATGCTCTGTTTCCTGCATTTTATATCCGACTGCGACACTCCTTTTTAGAAGTAATGGCTTATCTGCAAGAAATCTGTCATAAAATCCACCGCCGTAACCCAGCCTGTTTCTATCTTTGTCAAAGCAGACTCCGGGCATTATAAGACAGGTTGTTTCAATATTTTCGGGATATACATAACTATCAGTATTGCCTGCCGGCTCTCTTATACCTTTATATCCGTTTTCACAAAGATCCGCAAGTGTCTTTATAGTATAAAAAACAATCTGTTTTCCCACTACTTTAGGAAGAAATACCTTCTTCCCGGATGACAGAGCATCAAGGATCAGCGAATCCGTGCTGATCTCACTTCCGTAGGATGCAAAAAGAAGTATATTCTCAGATGACTTATAAAGATCAAGTTCTTTGAACTGATCTACAAATGCTTTTTCAGAAGCCTTTCTTTCTGCTTCGCAGATCTCATTTCTCTTTCTAATAATCTCTTTTCTGAGATTCTTTTTAAGGAAGTCTGCTTCTTCCATCAATTCCTCGCAATCAAACCGTATGAAGCTTATCTACAAAATCCGGAAGGTCAAAGCCCTCATCCTTTTTAGAAACAAAAAGAGTGCCCTCATTACTTCCTTCGATTATATTATGAAGGATTCCGATATCTTTACTGTTACAGATGATCATATCACAGCCGGCCTTTGTAGCGATCTTCGCAGCTATAAGCTTTGTATTCATACCGCCGGTTCCCACATTGCTACCGGTGCTAGACTTTCCGTAATTCATCAGATCATCATTTAAGTTTTCCACCACTTGGATAAACTTTGCATCCGGGTTCTTGTGCGGATCGTCGGTATAGAGCCCGTCAATATCGGACAAAAGTATCAAAAGATCAGCTCCGACAAGTGCGGCAACCACAGCTGACAGAGTGTCATTATCACCGAATTCTATCTCATAAGTCGATACGGTATCGTTTTCATTAACAACCGGAATAACCCCAAGCTTTAAAAGTTCTTCAAAAGTATTTGCGGCATTATGTCTGTTAAGATTGTTAACTATAGTGTTTTTTGTAAGAAGCACCTGTGCAGTAAGCTGATTATATTCGCCGAAAAGCTTCTGATAAGTCATCATCAGTCTGGCCTGTCCGATAGCCGAACATGCCTGCTTTTCAGCGGTTGTAAGCGGCACCTTTGATCCCTTTATCTCGCTGATTCGTACTGCTTTCTTTCCTGCAGCTATGGCACCGCTGGTAACCAGGATCACTTCCTTGCCCTGGTTTCTGATATCACAGAGCTCGCGAACAAGCTTCTCTATTCTGATATAATCCATATCTCCGGTTTCGGAGTGCTGAAGCGAAGAAGAACCGATCTTTACCACGATTCTCTTTTTATCCTTTATCGCTTCTCTGAGTGATTCGTTCATTTATCCATGCTCCTTAGAATTCAAGTATCTTTTTAACTTTACACCCCTAGACAGTTTTTAGCAACATTCTCGGCAACTTTTATTCCGTCCATAGCTGCCGAAGTAATACCTCCGGCGTACCCTGCCCCCTCACCGCACGGAAAGAGTCCTTTTATATTACATTGAAAGTCTTCTCCCCTTGTGATCTTTACGGGGGATGAGGTCCTGCTCTCAACACCGGCCATTATGCTATCCGGTGCTCCAAATCCCTTTATTATTCTGTCAAAGTGATCCATTCCCTGTATAAATGAATCATTCATTTCTTTTGTGAGCAAACTGCTGAGATCAGAAAATCTGTATTCTCCTTTAATTGCAGGTTTAAGCAAAGCATCCGATTCATCTACTTTGATAAATCCATCATCGCCGGGCTTTAATCCCTTAACCATGGTTCTGAAATTTCCGTATCTTTGAACCGGAACACTTCCTTGACCAAGCTTATATGCTTTTCTTTCAAGATCACGCTGAAATTCAATACCGGCCAAAGGATGTCTTGAAGGATAATCTTCAGGACCAACTGTTATGATTATCGCACTGTTTGCATCCTCTCCATCCCGTTTGCTGTAACTCATCCCATTAACGGCGATCATATCTTTTTCGGAAGAAGCGTTTACAACATATCCTCCGGGGCACATACAAAACGAAAAAACTCCCCTTCCGCTATCAGCTTTTGCAGTAAGTTTATAATCCGCCGCTCCCAGATCTCCCGGATCTTCCAGTCCGTATTGTGATACATTTATCATCTTCTGACTGTGCATCACACGAAAACCGACAGAAAAAGGTTTCTGTTCCATAAAGACTTTTCGTTCATAAAGTTTTTCAAATGTATCTCTTGCCGAATGTCCTATGGCCAAGACCGCAAATGAACAGTCAATCCGTTCACCATTCACCCTAAGTCCAGTGAGTTTATCACCATCGGTTATAATATCTTCAACCAGCGAATCAAATTTCACTTCGCCGCCAAGACTTATGATCTCGTTTCTGATATTTCGAACTACATCCTTTAAGATATCGGTTCCGATATGTGGTTTATGATCGTAAAGGATTCTTTCAGGGGCACCAAATTCAGTAAATATCTTTAATACAGCCCTACCTATGCCATTAGGATCTTTGATCAAAGTATTAAGTTTTCCGTCAGAAAAAGTACCTGCGCCGCCTTCCCCAAACTGCACATTACAATTTGGATCAAGCATTCCGCTGTTCCAAAAATCTTCTACAATCTTACTTCTCTCTTCAACACATTTACCCCGTTCAAGGATAATAGGTTTAAAACCTGCTCTTGCAAGGTAAAGTCCGCAAAAAAGCCCTGCAGGTCCACTGCCTATTATAACAGGTCTTGTTAATGTATCCGAAGCAGCCTTATATGGAAACACATATTCCTTATCATCATATTCAAATATACTGCCCGAAAGTTCCTTTCTCTTCTTGCTTAAAGCAAGAATCTTTTCTTCATTGCGGCAAGAAAACGCAATGGAATAATTATAAAATAGTTCCGGTTTTTTTCTGGCATCCAAACTTCTTTTCAGAATAATAAGATCCTTAATATCTTCCTTTTGAATGCCCAAAAGACCGGCTGTTTTTTTTATTATTCGTCCTCTTATCTCATCATCCGGGATAAATGCATTAAGCTTTAGCTGCGTGACCTTTAGCATCCTGCAGCCTCCTCTCCGGCAATGAATCCGCTGCTCCACGCCCACTGAAGGTTATAGCCTCCGCATATTCCGTCAACATCAAGTATTTCACCCGCAAAGAAAAGACCTTTGTTCAAACGTGATTCGAAATTCTCTGTGATCTCGGAAAGCAAAACTCCTCCGGCAGTTGTCTGGGCCTGGTCAAATGAATTTATTCCATTAACCGTTACACGAAAATGCTTAATGGCATTTATTATTTCGCCCATCTTCTTAGTGTCCGATTCAAATATTGAAGCAGGATCAAGATTAAGCTTTTTTAAAATTACAGAAACCAGCTTTTTGTTTATAAAACCGTTTAATATCTGTTCATAACTCCTGTCCGCAAGCAACATGATCCTTGCAGTAAGTTCATTTAATAAAACTTCTTCGTCAACATCGGGAATAAGATCAATGTCAACAACAGTCTTCTTTCCTTTTGCAAGCATTTCGGCCATGATCCTGCTTATCTGAAAAACGGGTATTCCGGAAATACCATAATCCGTAAACTGCAATTCCCCGAAGGAAATGCCTTCACCGGTAATATCATTCTCTATCAAAAGTCCTGCCTGACATCTGACTCCCGCAACCTGTTTCCAGAAATTTCCCTCACATCTAACCCCGCAAAGCGCAGGATAAATATTTGTGATCTTATGTCCCAGACCTTTTGCGAGTTCATATCCGTTTCCGTCGGAACCGGTTTTAGGCGCAGCTTTTCCGCCTGTTGTGATGATAACCCTGTCAAATCCGTTACATACATAATTATTACAGCCGGATTCCGTGGTCTCTGATACAGACAGATCATAACCATCGGTTGTTTTCTTTAATTCTTTTACAATACATCCACATTTAAATGAAACTCCAAGAGAAGAAGCCTCAAATCTAAGTGCGTCAAGCACGGCCGAAGCCTGCTCACTGTGGGGATAGATTCCGCCCCGCTTTTCCGTAAGCAAAAGTCCCAAACTGTTAAAAAACATAATGCAGTCATTGAGTCCGAATCTTTCAAAAACAGCAGAAACAAAAGACCTGTCACCGGTATAATAAAGCTCTGATGACAGATCTATATTAGACAGATTACACTTACCGTTACCTGTCATAAGTATTTTCTTTCCTACGCGGTCGTTTCTCTCGAACACAGTAACATCCGCATTTTTTCTGGCTGCGGAAATCGCTGCACAAAGTCCCGAGGCACCGCCTCCAATTATTGCGATCTTCAAAACAGACCTCCTTACCATCATAAAACATGAAGCGTCTGACCCAATATGTTTATAAATTTACCACCCGGTATATATTTAAGCTCATTGTCCTTAAAATTTCTGCCAAGAAGCAATATGACCACATACAGTACCACCATCTCAAGGAACGAGATAAACAGAGTAAATATAATTCCCAGATGAGGTGCTATAAACTTTGAAATAAACACATTCAATATGCATACAACAGCAGCTACAAGAACCGGCACGAAAATATTGCTTATAGGGTCAACAGACATATCAAGTTTAACAAGAGCAAGGATAAGATATCCTATGAACTTACATATATAGTGAACCAAAAGAGCAATGGCAAAGGATAATGTCATTTCTTTGCCTCTTGAAACCAGAACAAGGAAAACTATAATAAATATCACATCCGCCGGTATCTGTACAAGATATGTTAGGAAAATAAATCCACAGCGGATAAGCAGTCTCATGATAAACAGCGAAGCCAACATGATAAGCGTAATGAATCCCCCGAAAATGATCAATTTAGAAGTGATCTCGGGTGTGGATTCTCCAAATAACTTTGAAATAAGGGCACTTTCAGCAATCAGATAAATGCAGCCGAAAGAACCGTAAATAAAGCTTAAGTGAAATCCTGTCTGAAATATATTTCTAGCATAGCGCATCATATTATGTTTGAAATTGTTCGTTACTTCCGAAACAAGAGAAAGCAGCATGGAGTATCCGAATACACAAAACAGTAGTGACGGGACAAGTACCGTGACTCCCGCAAGTCCAAGTTTATCGGCACACTCTACAGGATTTGAGGATTTATTAAAGAAAACAAAAACAGTCAAAACATAAGGAAAAATCACCAATAGAGAACTTATCAACTCAAATATCCTGCTTTTCCAGATCATCAGGAATACATTTCCTGTATTGTCTTTTCTGCGATAGATATCATCATCGTAATCATACTCTTTCTGCTTCGGTGCAAGTTTGATGACAAGCAGAAATACAAGTGTTAAAAATTCAGCGATAACTGCGGAGATTCCGATTCCAAGGCACGCATAAACAGCTGTAAGATCATCCTGTTTAAGCAATGCAGTGACTTTTTGTCCATACCCGGATATAAGTGAAATACAAATATTTCCAAGTACTATAATTGCTATCTGTCTTATAAGCGATGAAATACCAGAAAATACTATAGTATTCTTTCTGCTGCAAAGATAGCCGCTTATGGTCTCCGTCACAAGTCTTAATCCAAATATAAATGCAAATATCCAGAGGATCCATAACGCATGGTCAATAAAAAAAACCTTCTTAATAAAATAAGAGCCTAATAATCCTATAATAATAAAACCAATAAATCCGGTAAACGAATTCATTGATAGGCTGTAATGCCAGATAAGCCTTGCGGACCTGTATTTGCTCTTGGAAATACGGCTTCTGAGCAGCCTTCCCACAACCTCCGAAATCCTCTCACCAAAAATAACCCACATTACTTCATACATCATGAAGCAGGTGAGCATGTAACCTATTCCGATATTCCCGATTCTGATCCTAAAAACAAGGCATGACAGGAAAAATATAAGTGATGCTATACCTTCAAGCCTTTTTTTATATACCAAAGCATCATTCATGATCTAAACCTATTTAAGCTTCCCGGGTGATACCAAGTTCCTCAAGCACTTCTCTCTGACGTCTTTCCATAACCGCAGCTTCCTCTTCGGTCATATGATCGTAACCCGAAAGATGGAGCATACTGTGGGCAACCAGAAAAGCGAATTCCCTTTTTACGGAATGACCGTATTCCGACGCCTGTGAAAGTATACGGTCTTTGGAAAGAATAATATCTCCAAGTATTATATCTCCGGTTTCCGGATCCATATAATCCGCTTCTTCACCTTCACCGATTACATATTCACCCGGATTTTCAAACTCCAGATTTGGAAAGGAAAGTACATCCGTCTCCTTATCAATATTTCTGAATTCATTGTTAAATTCACGTATTCCTTCGTTGTCGGTAATCAGTACATTAACGGCCACATTATCAAAGGGACAGTTTTCTTTCTCAAGTACCTTGGTACACACTGAAGCAACTGTTTTATCTATGTCAAAATCAAATTCCTGATCTGTTTCATTATCAACGTAAAAGTTCATAATATAACTTATCTTCCTTAAAGATCTTAATCATGGTGTTTACATCATTGTAGGTAAGATTGCTGTCGGTAAATATGCCGGCCTTCTCGTATCTGGCAAATGTGGCATCAACAACCTTGTCTATCTGTGAAGCTATATCCGTATCCGGATTTCTGTCATAAAGTGCTATGACAGCAAGTATTACAGTATGCGAATATAAAAGTACGGCACACTCTCTGGTCTTTAATTTATTCTTTGTTCGTCTGGCAATAAAATCCGTATATTCCGTAAGTATCTCGGTCACAGGTCCCGGAAAGTTTTCATTTTCGAAAAAAGCTTGCCTCTCCTCCGGATCCAAGGGGCAAAACCTGTAATAGTAACCCGCACACTTAAGGGCCTCTGTGTTCATGCCAAGTCTTGAGGCGATCCTCTCAGAAAAATAAGAAGTATGGATCAGATATTTATATGTCTTTCTGTCATTTTCCCTAGTATCGGCAAGAAGATAGTATTCTGTGTCATTAAGAATCTGATATCTGTCTCTGAGCTTATATTTAACTTTAAGAGCATATATCCTGATACCGGTAAAGATTATAATGCCGGTGATTATTATATTCAGCCCCGGAAGCAAAAACTGTTCAGCCGATATCCTGCTTGAAGATGTAAGGATTATACCCGTCATCTCACATGTAAACAGGCAAAGAAGCGTAAGAAAAAGAGGTCTCCAAATCTTAATATCCCCCTTGATAGGGAAAAATGCAGCAACGCCCAGAGAACCGCAGATGATGTAAAGAATAACTATTCCCGCTTTGCTGCCCGTGATCACAGCCGCAATTATTACAAGGGCACTTCCACCAAGCATTCCCAAAAAAGGATTGGAAAAAGCTGCAAGTACCACAAAAAAACCTGTAAAAGGCCAGGCTGCGGAAGGGATAAAAATAGCTAATATCGAGAACACAAGGCCAACGATAAAAATAAGCCAAAATCTTCTGAGGTTTGATAAAGCGGCATCTTCCTGATATTTTACCACCGGGTATTGTTTTCTGACCGCAAATCCAAGTACAAGGATCAAAATGACCGAGAAAGCAAGACGTTCAACGGCGGCTGTCAATAGCATGTCATAGAAGTAATAAACGGCAGCAACTGCACCACCAACAAGTAAAATACTGATGATCTCGGGAAGAAACCATAAATATGAACTTTTCTTTACTTCCTTATTTTCTGCCATGCGATTTTTCTTTACTCTCGTATTTGTCGTAGGCTTCGACTATTCTTTGTACAAGAGGATGTCTGACAACATCCTTGTTGGTAAGTGTGCAGAACGAAATCCCCTCTACATTGCCCAGTATACGTTGCGCAATATCAAGGCCCGACTTAGTTCCCTGTGGAAGATCCTTCTGTGAAGAGTCTCCGGTGACAACAACCTTTGAGCCAAAACCCATTCTTGTAAGAAACATCTTCATCTGCGCCGGAGTAGTGTTCTGAGCTTCATCAAGAATAATAAAAGAACTGTCTAAAGTTCTGCCTCTCATATATGCAAGAGGTGCAACTTCTATCAAGCCCTTCTCCATGTTTCTCTGAAAGCTTTCAGCGCCCATGATCTGATACAGCGCATCGTAAAGAGGTCTTAAATATGGATCAACCTTACTCTGAAGATCCCCGGGAAGAAATCCAAGCTTTTCACCGGCTTCTATAGCAGGTCTGGTGAGTATTATCCTTGAAACTTCTTCATTTTTAAATGCAGTAATTGCCATTGCCATGGCAAGATAAGTCTTACCGGTACCTGCAGGGCCCAAGCCGAAAGTAATCATTGAATTCCTGATGGAATCAACATACTTTTTTTGTCCCACAGTCTTTGCCTTAACAGGTTTACCGTTCATGGTATGGCAAATTATATCTTTATCAAGTTCATCCAGCATCGGGGAAGAATTTTCTTTTTCCATGCTGATCGCGTAATCCACTTTTTGTTCCTCCAGATCGTTCCCGCCCCTTGTATAAGAACTGAGCTGATTTATAACATGCACAGCTCTGTTAACATTTTCTTCGGATCCCGTAACCGATACGCTGCCGTTACGATCCACAACAGTTACTTTAAAATCCCGTTCAAGTTTTTTAAGGAAACTGTCCTCTACACCAAAAATCTTTTGAAGAACGTCATTCTCAACTTCGATCTTCTTACAAATCTCGTCCATCTATAATGCCCTTTATAAGTTTCTGTTTAGCAACAGGCATGCTGCTTAAATGATATGCCTTTAAAAATCTGTCACACACGGGGCCCGTCTTATTTTCATCGGAAGAATAAACAGTGGCGATCCTATCTCCCTTATTCACCTTATCGCCGACTTTCTTTTCAAGCAGCAGGCCGACACTCAGATCTATATCACTTTCCTTTGTCTCTCTGCCGCCGCCGAGCATAAGACTGCAAATACCGATCTCGTCGCAATCAATATGTTCGATATAACCCTCGGAGTTCGCGATGATCTCGGTTTTATACTTTGCAAGTTCCAACCTATCGGGTTCATATACAGCCCTGTCATCTCCGCCCTGGGCTTTTACAAACTGTGAAAGTTTTTCCAGAGCAAGACCGCTTCTGATAACTTCCTCCAGTTTTTCTCTGGCCTCGCTCTCTGTATCGGCTTTACCTCCAAGCATAAGCATTCTGGCACCAAGTGTAAAACAGAGCTCGGTAAAGTCTTCCGGGCCCTTTCCGTTAAGCGTATCGATAGCCTCTCTTACCTCTATGGCATTTCCGACAGCGCATCCAAGAGGCTGATCCATATTGGAGATTACGGCACTCATATTCCTGCCCGCATTCTTGCCAATGGTTACCATCTCTTTTGCAAGAGCAAAGGAATCTTCCTCTGTTTTCATGAAGGCACCACTTCCGGTCTTAACATCCAATACGATGGCGTCAGCTCCGGCAGCAAGCTTTTTACTCATTATTGAACTTGCGATCAAAGACATATTATCTACGGTAGCAGTTACATCTCTGAGTGCATATAGTTTTTTATCGGCAGGTGCAAGATCTGCTGTCTGACCCATGATGGCAATGCCGATGGAATTGACATTTTTAATAAATGTATCATTACTGATACCTGTAGAAAATCCGGGAAAACTTTCCAGCTTATCTATGGTGCCTCCGGTATGTCCGAGGCCTCTGCCGCTCATTTTGGCAACCGGCACTCCGCATGCCGCAACCATTGGTGTCAAAGCGAGTGAAGTTTTATCACCCACACCTCCGGTACTGTGTTTGTCCACCTTTATTCCATTGATCATGGATAGATCAAGCTTATCACCGCTGTCAGCCATAGCCTGAGTAAGAATAAGTGTCTCTTTTGCTGTCATCTTTCTGAAAAAGATGGCCATCATAAGGCTGGACACCTGATAATCCGGAATATCTCCCTTTGTATAACCCTCTATAAAGAAACGGATCTCTTCTTCCGAAAGTTCCCCACCGTTTCTCTTTTTCATGATAATATCATACATTCTCATAAGCTTTACCCCGCTTACTTTACACCGACCTTTTTACAAATATCTGCCAAACAGCATTTATCACAATAAGGTATGGTTCTGGCGGTACAAACGGCTCTTCCGTGATCCACCAATCTGTGACAGAATGCATTCCCCTCTTCAGGTGGAATTATCTTCCACAACTCTTTTTCCACCTTACCGGGTTCCGTGATATCCTTAACCAATCCTATACGATTAGAAAGTCTGATACAGTGCGTATCCGTAACGATTGCCGGTTTCCCGTAAATATCTCCAAGAACAAGATTCGCGCTTTTCCTTCCCACCCCCGGAAGTTTAAGAAGTTCCTCCATTGTATCCGGAACTTTTCCGCCATATACATCAAGGAGCATTCTCATGCACAGCACGATATCCTTTGCTTTACTCTTTCCAAGTCCGCAGGGCTTAACGATCTTTTCGATATCTTCCGGTCCCGCTTTCGCTATCGCTTCCACAGTAGGATATTTCTTATACAGATCCTGCACTACCACATTAACCCGCTCATCTGTACACTGCGCCGCCAATCTAACGCTGACCAGCAGCTTCCATGGCTCTTCATATACAAGTGAGCACCCACTGTCCGGATATTCTTTTTTTAAAAGATCTATGACTTTAAGAGCAAGTTCCTTTTTGGTCATACTTTAACCTTATATATTACTATTTATGATACGGTTCATGATTGATAATGCGTTCAGCTCTGTAAATCTGCTCCAGCAGTATAACCCTCATTAACTGATGGGGAAATGTCATATCCGAAAAACTAAGATGAACCGAAGCTTTTGAAGACACCTCAGGATGAAGCCCCAGAGAACCTCCTATGATAAAGCAAATACTGCTGTTTCCGTATGTCCCCTGTTTTTCAATCCAATCGGCAAGCTGCTCCGAGCTAAACTTTTTTCCATTGATCTCAAGAGTACAGACAATATCGCCGGCAGGGATCTTTGAAATGATCCTGCGTCCCTCTTTCAAGCGAATTTCATCTTCTTCTGCATCCGACGCACCATCCGGGGTCATTTCGTCGGCAACTTCCACGATATTAAGTTTGACATACCTTGAAAGCCTTTTTGAATACTCATCGATGGCATCCCTGAAAAAAGCTTCTTTCACTTTGCCGACAGCAATAACCGTTATTTTCATCCGGCGCTTTCTCCGAAAACAAGATCATAGATTTTTTTATCGATAATGTCTTCAAGCATATTGGGATCAAGGTTGATAAACTGCTTTTTTAATATCTCCGAGATCACTTCGCAACGGCTGAAATATCTTTCCTCCTCGGAAACAGCTGTCTCTAGAAGCTTTGAATCCACGAAACCGGGATCTATATTCTCAGCGGACCACTTTATCAATTCCTCTTTTATACCGATCTCACTCTTTGCCTTTTTCCTGTAATTACGGGCATTTATCAGCGATACAAACCCCATTACCAGGAAAAGAGAAAACAATGCCATCATCAATCCATAAAAAAGATATGGATTACTGAAACGTAAAGGAATGATCTTTGTGAGCCCGAGAACGATAAAGATAACCCCAACTATACCGACCCCGAGCAAAACAATTCCCGATGACTTATTATCAGCTGCAGATGAAGAACTATCATGATAAACTTCTGACATTAAGTACCCCCTGATACATTAGACGCAAAAACCCACTGCCAACTACCTTCGATAATTATTTATTTAAAAACTCATCTATACCTTTTGCAGCTGCTTTTCCGGCCCCCATTGCCAGTATTACTGTAGCTGCACCGGTAACGGCATCTCCACCTGCATATACACCCTCTTTACTGGTGGCTCCGTTTTCTTCATTTGCTACTATGCACTTGTGTTTATTTATTTCAAGACCCTCTGTTGTGGAAGAGATAAGAGGATTCGGGGAAGTTCCCAGAGACATGATAACGGTATCTACCTCCATCACAAACTCACTTCCGGGAATCTCTACAGGTCTGCGTCTTCCTGAAGCATCGGGCTCTCCGAGTTCCATCCTGATGCACTTCATACCGCTAACCCAACCTTTTTCATCAGCAATGATCTCGGTAGGATTGGTAAGAAGGTCAAAGATGATACCCTCTTCTTTTGCATGATGAACCTCTTCAACTCTGGCAGGAAGTTCTTCCTCACTTCTTCTGTATACGATATGAACCTCGGCGCCAAGTCTGAGCGCTGTTCTTGCAGCGTCCATTGCAACGTTACCGCCGCCAACTACTGCAACCTTTTTACTCTTCATGATGGGGGTATTTGAATTCTCATCAAATGCCTTCATCAGATTACTTCTGGTGAGATACTCGTTTGCGGAAAATACTCCGTTGGAATTCTCTCCGGGTATTCCCATGAACTTGGGAAGACCTGCTCCGGATCCGATAAATACAGCTTCGAACCCTTCCTCATTAAGAAGTTCATCAATAGTAACCGACTTACCTACAACAACGTCAGTCTCAATCTTTACGCCCAGAGACTTAACATTCTCGATTTCCTTTGCAACAACCTTTGTCTTAGGAAGACGGAATTCAGGAATACCGTAAACAAGAACACCTCCGGCCTCATGAAGCGCCTCAAAAATTGTTACATCATAACCCATTTTTGCAAGATCGCCTGCACATGTAAGTCCGGAAGGACCGGAACCGATCACAGCAACCTTCTTTCCATTCTTCTTTTCGGCAGCCTTGGGTTTGATTCCATGTTCGGAAGCCCAGTCTGCAACAAATCTCTCAAGCTTACCGATGGATACAGGCTCACCTTTGATTCCTCTGATACATTTGCCTTCACACTGAGTCTCTTGAGGACATACTCTTCCGCATACAGCGGGAAGTGCAGTACTCTCGCTTAGTATCTCATAAGCTTTTTCAATATCGCCAAGCTTAATCTGTTCGATAAATGCGGGTATATTAATAGATACGGGGCATCCCTTAACACACATAGCGTTTTTGCAGTTAAGGCATCTGGATGCTTCTTCCATTGCCTCCTCAAGTGTGTAGCCGAGACAAACCTCTCCGAAATTACATGCTCTTTCCTTGGCGTCCTGTTCCTTAACGGGAACCTTCTTTAATACATCCATTATTAATCTCCTTCAGTATGACGCTGGCTGCGCCTTGTTAATTAATTGCACTGACCACATCCGCCGTGGTGGGTATCACCCTCCTTGGCTGCAAGATATGCTCTTCCTTCTTCGGTCTTGTACAATGTCTGACGACGCATAGCCTCATCAAAGTTAACCTTGAATCCATCAAACTCAGGACCGTCTACACAAGCGAATTTAACTTCATCACCAACGGTTACACGGCAGGCACCGCACATACCTGTACCGTCAACCATTATAGGATTAAGTGAAACGATAGTTGGAAGGTTGAGTTCCTTGGTTAGCATAACCGCAAACTTCATCATTATCATTGGACCGATGCATACACACTGATCATATGTCTTTCCTTCAGCATAAAGATCCTTGAGTGTCTGGGTAACCATACCACTTCTTCCGTATGACCCGTCATCTGTGGTTATGTAAAGATTTCCGGCAACAGCCTTCATCTCATCTTCAAGGATCAAAAGATCCTTTGTCTTACATCCAACAATAACATCAACATCGATGCCATTCTCATGCATCCACTTAACCTGAGGATAAACAGGTGCGGTTCCAACACCTCCGGCTATAAAGATTATCTTCTTGTTCTTTAACTCCTCTACGGGTAATGACAGAAGCTCTGAAGGGCATCCCAAGGGGCCTACAAAATCTTTAAAGTTATCACCTTCATTAAGTTTCGACATAAACTCGGTTGCGGCTCCGACGATCTGGAAAACGATTGTTACGGTTCCCTTTTCTCTGTTGTAATCGCAGATGGTAAGAGGGATTCTTTCCCCGTCATCCGTTGCCCTTACAATAACAAACTGTCCGGGCAGGCATCTCTTTGCCACTCTTGGTGCTTCAACATCCATAAGAAAGATTGTGGGATTAAGCACCTTCTTTTTGATAATCTTAAACATAGCTCCTCCTATTCGACCTTTTCAACTTCACCGGTTATAACATCAACTGAATATTTTGTGTCGAGACCGGTTAATTTTCCGTTTTCGTTAAACATGAATTCTTCAAAGACGTATTTATGCTTCTTGCGAAGAGGTTTTACTGTTTCACCGTCTTCCGGAATAACATCTTCTTCATTCTTAGCGTTATAATAAGCCTCATATTCCTCATCGGATTCATCAATATCCTCGGATATTATCTCTGTAAGCCTCATTCCTATCATTCCGCCATCCTTTAACGAACCATCGGGTGAGGACGTAATGCCTTTTCGGAATAGATAATTCAGGACCAGATCATGTGCCTGCTCAACAGTATAATTATAATCGATATCAAAAACATATCTGACATCAACTATATCTGAAGTAAGGCCTCTTTCATCTATACAAATGAATTTATACCATGAAACTCCGGGCAGCATAACTATAGGCTCTGTATACTTGTTTGATGCAGCATTAGGAGTTGTTCCGTTGGTAGTGTAGTAATATGACAATTTTCCGTCCGAATAATTGTCGATCTCGATCAATTGTGAATCAAAGTATTCTCCGCTTGCGGGAATTACCACAGGAGCCACAGGCGGAAGAACTCTGATCTCAATCTGTCCGGTGATTTCATCGCTCTTAACGCCTTTTTCATTTTGTGAATAAGCGGTGATATTAAACACGCCTTCATCCAATAAAACCGGGCCGGTATATGCGACATTATCCGCTACTACCGTAGTATTATTCTCCTTGGTACAAGTAATGGTGTAATAAATATCAGCATCGTCGTCACTTTCGATCACAAGCAGCTGCGGAAGCTCATATTTCCCTTCCTCCGTGACGATTCGCGGAGGATCCACAAAGTACATGGAATATCTCTTGATTATCGTATCATCCTTGGTTGCAAGGACAAGCTTTTGGATGTTTTCGAATTCGCCGGAGGCATCATAAATATCTATCAACTTTTCAAGCGCAGTATAGCGCTGCTCCAGCGTTGATCCGGAATTGTCAAATATACTGATCAAAAGTGCGGTATAGTTATCCAGATCACCTTTTCCCCTAAGGGCCTCCCCATATTTTTCCTGAAGTTCTATATCGTAGTTATTCTTAGAAATCAGTTCTTCGTATAGGAAGACAGCTTTGGTATATTCGCCGGATTCATAGGCCTGATCGGCTTTGAACAGCTTATATTTATCCGAAGTAAAATAAATAATTGCCGCAATGGCCAATCCGAATATCAGGACAAAACCAAATGCAATAAATATATAATTAAATGGTCTGGGGAAATCTAATAAAGGTCTCTTTTTACTGGGTGCGGGTTTGATATCTTCTACTTCCGGTCTGTCCGATTTTTCAGTAGTTTCGGACTCTTTTTTCTTGATCTCTTTATTCTCCGTAAAGATATCCTGGGATATGGACTCAATGGTCTGATTGGCATCTTCAATTACGGGATCATAATCCGGAACAATATGAATATCTTCTCCGCATTTTTCGCAGTAAAGCGATCCTTCCTTTATTTCCGCATTACATAAAGGACATTTCATCTAATGGTATTCTCCGTTAAATTATGAATTATTTTACTATATCAAAATAAGTAATACAGTTCTTCATAAGCATGGCGATGGTCATGGGACCAACACCGCCCGGAACGGGAGTAATGGCTTCCGCAATTTCGGAAACACTATCGAAATCCACATCGCCACAAAGCTTATTATCACTGTCTCTGTGAATTCCGACATCAATTACGACAGCCCCGTCCTTAACATAAGAAGCATCTATCATCTTCGGCTTTCCGATGGCGACCACCAGAATATCCGCTCTCTTTGTAACTTCTCTCAAATCCTTTGTTCTGCTATGTGTGACAGTAACAGTACCGTTTTCGCGAAGAAGCAAAAGTGCCATGGGTTTGCCTACAATATTACTTCTTCCGATAACAACGCACTCTTTACCTTCAATGATGTACCCCGAACGCTTTATCAGTTCGATCACACCTGCGGGAGTACAGGAAACATAGCCGGGTTTACCAATGGAAAGTGCACCCACGTTCATGGGATGAAATCCGTCAACATCCTTAAGAGGAGAAATCTCGTCCAGTATCTTTTCCTCGTTTATATGACCGGGAAGCGGAAGCTGAACCAGAATACCATTGCAATCCTCCCTGTCATTAAGATCCCGGATCAGTTTAAGCAGCTCCTCCTCTGTTGTTTCCTCAGGAAGTTCATATGATAAAGACTTAATTCCGCAATACTCACAAGCTTTCTTTTTATTTCTTACATAAACACTTGAAGCAGGATCGGCTCCTACCTGAATAACAGCAAGGGAAACTGTGATACCCTTGGAGGCAAGTTCTGAAACTCTAGCCTTAACTTCATCCTTGATCTGCGAAGAAATTGCTTTTCCGTCGATGATCTTAGCCATGTGTAATCTCCTCTGTCATAAATATGATCTAATTATTTAGAATAAACCGGTGATAACTCCGTCGTCGTTAACATCTATATTAAATGCCGCAGGATTCTTAGGAAGACCGGGCATTGTCATAATGGCTCCGGTAAGAGCAACAACAAATCCCGCACCTGCGGATACATAAACTTCCCTTACAGACATTTCAAAACCGGTGGGTCTACCCAAAAGAGAGGCATCATCGGAAAGTGAATACTGATTCTTTGCCATACATACGGGAAGATTTCCGAATCCCAGGTCAGTCAGTTTATCAAGCTGTTTTAATGCGGCAGGCGCAAAGTTTACAGATTCTGCTCCGTATATCTTCTTTGCTACGGTTTCGATCTTTTCCTTTAAAGGCATTTCGTCGGGATAAAGAAGTGCAAAATCACTCTTCTTGTTTTCAAGAGTCTCCAGAACCTTCTTGGCAAGTTCGATACCACCGTCTCCGCCTTTGCCCCATACTTCCGACAATGCAAATTCACATCCAAGATCCTTGCAGAATTTTTCTACGAAATCTATCTCTGCCTCAGTATCGGAAACAAATGAATTAAGAGTAACAACAATGGGAACCTTGTACTGCTTTAGGTTCTCAATATGCTTTTCAAGATTTACGATACCTGCTTTTAATGCATCAAGATTTTCTTCCGAAAGCTTATCCTTGGGCACATATCCGTTATATTTAAGCGCTCTGATGGTTGCTACCAAAACAACAGCATCCGGCTTTAAACCGGCCTGACGGCACTTTATATCAAAGAACTTTTCTGCTCCCAGATCCGCACCGAAACCGGCTTCTGTAATGCAATAATCAGCCATTTTAAGAGCCGCTTTTGTAGCTCTTACGGAGTTACATCCGTGAGCAATGTTAGCAAAAGGTCCGCCATGAACCAACGCGGGTGTATGTTCAAGGGTCTGTATGATATTTGGCTTTATGGCATCCTTTAAAAGTGCCGCCATAGCTCCAACCGCACCAAGCTGCCCTGCTGTAACGGTATGACCTGCTGTATCGTATGCGACAACTATCTTTGAAAGCCTTTCCTTAAGGTCTCTCATGTTATTTGCAAGGCAGAGGATAGCCATTATCTCACTTGCTACGGTAATAACAAAATGATCCTCTCTCACATATCCGTCTGTCTTTGCTCCCAGTCCTACCACTACATTGCGGAGAACTCTGTCATTCATATCAAGACAACGCTTCCAAACAACATTTCTTGTATCGATATTAAGTTGGTTACCCTGCTGGATATGATTGTCAAGCATTGCTGCAAGAAGATTATTGGCCGAAGTGATGGCATGAAAGTCTCCGGTAAAATGAAGATTCAGATCCTCCATCGGAACAACCTGTGCATATCCTCCGCCTGCAGCTCCTCCCTTGATACCAAAACAAGGTCCCAGTGAAGGCTCTCTTAAAGCGATGATCGCTTTCTTGCCAAGTTTTCCGAAGGCTTGTCCCAATCCAACGGTAGTTGTGGTTTTTCCTTCACCTGCGGGTGTAGGATTTATTGCAGTAACAAGTACAAGTTTTCCTTCCTTGTTTCCCTCGATCTTTCTTAGGAAATCCTCCGTAAGTTTAGCCTTGTACTTACCATACAGCTCAAGATCATCCGCATTAACGCCTATTTTCTCCGCAACTTCAGTAATATTTTCCAGTTTTGCTTCCTGTGCGATTTCAATGTCTGACTTCATAAAGTATTCGTTTCCTTTCAAGAATCAAGATATGCTTCAAATTCCTCGATAGTCATGAGAATTTCTCTTGCTTTGGTACCGGACTCCGGCCCCACAACCCCCTCTTCAGAAAGCGAATCCATTATTCTGGCCGCTCTGTTAAATCCAATCTTCAGCATTCTCTGAAGATAACCGATGGAACATTTACCGCTGTTTATAATGCAGCGTCCCGCTTCGGCAAAAAGCTCATCTCTTCCGTCATCGCCATCGGATCCGGCTGCCCCCTGTGACTTTGAACCATCCTTGGAATCAGCCACATTATCAAGTGTATCGGCATTGACTCCAACCTTCTCAGCAAATTCATTATGAAGTCTCTGGTTTTTCAGGAATTCAACAACTGCAGATACTTCCTCGTCTGAAACAAAAGCACCCTGCAAGCGCTCCGGTTTGGGCTTTCCCTGTGGATAGAAAAGCATATCTCCTTTACCGAGAAGTTTTTCTGCTCCCACAGTATCAAGAATAGTTCTGGAATCCGTACCGCTGGATACGGCAAATGCCATTCGGCTTGGCATATTTGCTTTAATAAGACCTGTGATAACATCTACGGAAGGTCTCTGAGTTGCAACAACCAGATGAATACCGCAGGCTCTGGCAAGCTGTGCCAAACGGCAGATTGCTTCTTCAACTTCTTTACCGCAAACCATCATAAGGTCTGCAAGCTCATCAATGATGATGACTATCTTGGGAAGTTTAAAGTGGCTTAATCCACCGGCCTGAGCAGCTTCAAACTCAGCAGGTGTAAGCTGAGTCACTTTTTCGTTATATCCCGCAAGGTCTCTTACCGCCAGATCGGCAAATTTCTTGTATCTGACTTCCATCTCCTTTACGCCCCAGGCAAGAGCAGCAGCTGCCTTCTTGGGGTCAGTAACGACAGGAAGCATAAGATGAGGTATTCCGTTATAAACCGAAAGTTCCACCACCTTGGGGTCGATCATGATCATCTGAACCTCTGCCGGAGTGGCTTTATATATGAGGCTCATGATCAAAGTATTGATACATACTGATTTTCCGGAGCCGGTGGCTCCCGCTATCAATACGTGTGGCATCTTCCCAATGTCCGTAACGATAACGTCACCGCCAATATTTTTACCTACCGCAAAGGAAAGTGTGGATTTTGCATCTTTGAAATCCTTACTTTCAAAAAGATCTCTCAATGCAACCATTGAAGTCTCTCTGTTGGGAACTTCAATGCCGACTGCGGATTTACCGGGAATCGGTGCTTCTATCCTTATATCTTCAGCGGCAAGACTGAGTTTAATATCATCAGATAATCCAAGTATCTTTGAAACCTTAGTACCAGGTTCAAGAGTCATCTCATATCTGGTAACAGTGGGGCCCTGCACGGCTTCGGTGATTTCAACATTTACGCCGAAATTGCGGAGGGTTTCCTGCAGATTGTATTTAGTGTTCTCAAGTTCTTCCCTGTTGGCTCTTGATGAACCCTTTCCGGATTTAAGAAGATTTATGGGCGGGAACTTATACGCTTTATTCCTGATAGGTGCCGATACCGGCGCAGGTGAAGCGGAATCCGTATTTGAGCTCGCTGAGGAAGAAGTCACAGGCGCCGGTGCAGGAGGTGTAACATGCCGATCTGCTGAGAAATCGGTCTCCATCCTGCTATGAGCGGGCTCGCTTTCGGTAGGCGGTACCGCTACAGGCTTTTTATGCTCAACAGGAGTGATCACCTTCCTTACTTCGTGCTCTCTCTTAACCTTCTCGTATGTTGAAAGAATATCCTCATTTCCGGTATTTAAGATCTCATCATCGTCACCGTAGTTTTCGGTGGTTTCTTCATCGCTCACACCATCCATTGCGGAAAACTCATCCGTTACCACAACGGTGTGTTCGCTCCTTACAGGCTCTTTTTCGTAGTTAAACACAGGTCTTCCAAACATATCTACCAGTGTTTCACCATTGTTTATCTTATATTTAAGGATCTCGCTTTCCTCGTCATAAGGTGCATTCTGATCCTGGTAATATCCATTGTCATAACCGGACTGATCATTGTAATTCTGATCGTTATAATTCTGATCATAATACTGATCCTGATAGTTCCCGTTATCATATTCTCCTTGACGAGTGGTATTTCCATTACCGTCGTCATAAGTGATCTCGTGCATATCCTGGGTACTTCCGTATCCATAGACATCACTGTAGTTCTCATTTTGAAGAACTACCTGCAAAATAGAATCGTTCTCTTTTGCTTCACGTCTTAAGTCCCTCTCCATACGGTGTTTTTCCCGGGAAGCTTGCATTTTTTCCCGCATTGTTTCGCGGACCGTAGGCTTATATTCGTTCATCTCATTTTTAGGCGGTGCAGGAGGCATGGGCACCACTGTACCGTTATCTATAACCGGAGCCTCCGCCTCAGGCTGCCTGAGTTTGTCCCTCATATTGAGAGCCCTGTCAGACTCCGGTGCAGATTCATACTCATCTCGGCCTTTAGACGATTTATCTTCGATTTCAGCCCTCTGCTGCTCCTCGATATGACGATTCCTTCTCTCTTCAAGAAGTTCCATACCGCGATCCTTGATATCAAGTCCCTTGTTCTTGATCATATTGATAAACGACTTTTCAGTGATAAGAACAAGGCTGATTATGATTCCAAGTATAACCAGCAGCACAAGACCAACCTGCCCCAACCAGGACTTTATAAAATATGCCATGGTTCCGGAGATTAATCCTCCTCCGCATCTTCCTTCCTTGCCGAGTGAAAACAGTCCGGTAAAGCTGTAGGAATCCATGGAAACAGCAGTCTTTGATGCCATATCGCATATCATCCCGATGATCACAAATAAAAGCGATGCGGCAAAAAGCTTTTTCATAGCGTTTTTGTTTCCCCTGTTTGCCCTAAAAAAGAACATAAACACGGTAGCAAAAACAGGCGCAATGTACGCAAGCAGTCCAAAAACGCCGAACATAAAACCGCTGACAGCTTCACCGAATGCACCTATGATATGAAAATTGCACAGAAATAAGAGAAGCATAAGCGCCACAAAAATTATAGTGCCTATCTCCACTTTCATCTCCCTGTCTTTTTCTTCTCTGAAAGCTTCCTCTATGGGTGTCTCTCTTCTGGGCGAGCGGCTGCCCTGCCCCCTGTGAGATCCGTCTGAAGCTTTTCTTCTGTTATTATTTGATGACGGAGCCATTGATCATAGCCTCTGATTTTCTAATAGTCGTAATCTGCATTTTCCGAAACATAATAATCATAATCAACGGTTTTTCTTGCCTTATGTTCCGGAACAGGCAGTGGATTGTCAAGCGGTTCACCGCTTTTAACTGTTATCTCTTCAGATACTGTCACCTTATCAGATACAGTTTCTTTCTTTTCGATTACCGGAGTTATATCAGCTTCGGTTATCCTGGTTTCACGTTTAGCCGACTTAGTATCGTCGCCTTGAGCTTTCTTTTCAAAATATCTGTTTCTGAGGATCAGGTTTTCTATACTGTGTCCTCCGAAGGCAGCTATAAAAACCAATACAAAAATACCTTGTCCGTTAAGGAAAGATGATCCTCCAAGGCAGTTTATGACAGCCACTCCAAATAAAATCAGGAATAAATAAGCACCCTGATCTATCTTTTTTCTTAAGAAACCGGCTGTGATGCCAATAAGCAAAAGCAATGTGATAATACTTCCGCTTATAAGATCCAAGCCTTTTGCAAGCACGACTTTATTGTTGAAAATGGTCGTACTCTTAACCAAAAACAGAACTGTATCGCCGAAAGATTTACCGGACATACCGGAATAGATCAAAAGTGCAAGCGCTGCTCCGGCCAAGACCGATGCAAACAATAATCCCAGAGTGATAAACCTTTTTCCCGCTCCGTAAGATTCTTTATCATCGTATTCTCTGATGAAAAGCAATACAGTGCATAGCAACAGAGCAGCGCAGGAAAAATCCACCACTACGGATATTCCGATAAATACTCCTGCAAACAGTGCGGGAAATACTTTCACTCCATCACAAGGAATCAGTTCTGCAATAAACAAAAGTGATAATGCAGCCAAAATAAGTCCCATTAACTCCGGTCCGCTTTCCAGGCCG
>JAEEGL010544519.1_pt1 | contig 32821 bp, 29 predicted proteins | sample 9134231 | NCBI WGS metagenome assembly JAEEGL01 (sample SAMN16246548, study PRJNA631951) | gut metagenome | biome: gut microbiome; feature: rumen; material: fiber-attached | host: Bos | place: Iran: Karaj | collected 2018-10
ATTGTATATGCTCGCTACAGTATTGAAGGGAGAAAGGGCAAGAGCCGTAACCTTTGCAATTATCGAGACTTTTGCCAAAGTTCGCGAACTGAAACGCCAACTTTTGGAACTTCATCAGGAAACCGATAAGGAAAAGCAAAAAACAAAGATGCAACCGATGGAGCAGCGAAAGCAAAAACATGCTTGCATGAGTTTTGCCGAGTCGCGACAGAGGTCGACAAGGTCAACACTTCGGTGAAGTACTCACCGACATTGTAATGCCAGACCTTCAAACCAGCGAGACAGAGTCTAGCCTCGAAATCAACTTCCTCATTGGCAAGATCAAACATACCGTAAAACGTGTTCGCAAGGAAGAACCGAAGAAGTAAGATGTTAGAAAAAAGCTCTCGCGAGCTTTTATTGGAAAGACAAACAACACAATGTCTGGTATGACAATACCAATAGCATCGATAGATTTCCAGTACTGGATAGATAAGAATGCAAATCTGAATACCTTTATTGGTTTAGTAGTTGGAATATTAGGACTGATTCTTGCGGTATATTATTATAAGAAACAGAAGAGCAGTACAAATAAGAAAAAAGATATTGATGTTCTGCCGAAGCCTAATGAGCCATATCTTGGGGTATCAATAAAAGTTGAGCATACTTTTCGAAAATTTATCGGATATGGAGCTTCATGCGGAGAAATTATTCCGGCGGGTAACTTTAGAGCAAATTATGAAGTCGAAGTGGAGTTAACGATTACAATTCAAAACGAGTCCTCAGAAACCATTTATGAGGTTGAAGTCGACTTTATTCCGAACAATTATTCAAATAAATACACTCTAAAGGATCCTCGGCAGAATATTCTACAACCTTTAGAGGAAAATAAGTTTCTTGATTTCACACTACGAATAACAAATACATATTATGATGTTTATGCAACCGATGTTGACAAAGACATCCATGAGATATACAAAATAGGGAAAGATGTAAGCCTATTAAATGGTTCAAAAATAAATATAAAGTATCGAGATTCTAATCATAAAAAAAGATTTAAATCAGTTTTGGTTGAATGAAAATGACAACGCACACTAATTCTTGAATCCACAATTTTATAGACCCTCTATTTGATGCATCAAAAACATACAGGACGTTCAACCTTGTCGTTTATTCTAAAATGGTTTCAAGAAGTCCCAAATGATTATATTTTTCGCCTGCAGGCGACTCAATAACTTTCAAACGCACTCCGTGCTTAATTCGTTATCGTTAGGGTTAACGTTATCGTTGAAATAGATTCTCTAGCTTCCCTCACTTCCTCCCTGTAATGCATCAAACTCTTTTACTCTGAAGCATTACAGGGATTTTTGTATCCCATCCACCCAACATGAAGAGCAACTATAGTTTAGGGTTAGGGTTATCGTTAGGGTTATCGTTAGGGTTATCGTTAGGGTTATCGTTAGGGTTATCGTTAGGGTTATCGTTAACGTCATCGTTGAAAAGATGTATTCCACCGGTTTTTGTTAACTGTATGATTCTATGTTAAGGTTAAGGTTATCGTTAGGGTTATCGTTAACGTCATCGTTTTCGTTAAAAAGTTATCGTTAGAAGATTTGTTTGATTTCATTCAGATTTGTAGAATTTCTTTCGCGCCGCGAAATCAAGGTTTAGACTTCTTCTGTCTCTTTCCGACTGCCTGTCCATATACAGATTTAACAATTTATTGAACTGCCACTCTCCTTTTATTCCCCAAAGGCGGAGTCTGCAAAACAACAAGAAAGCGCCAAACACCATTCCTTCTTTCAGCATTCGGGCGATAAACAGTTTTTCCAATCCACGCCTTTCACCATCCCCGCCCTTACAGATATAAGGTCCCACGAAAAGGCGTATCATACGGTTCAGCTTACTATACCGACAAGGATAGTCAATCTTTGGCACTACGTCGTACAGAATCTTGGCTATACATGCACAACTTTCCTTGGGATTTAAACTGGTCATAATAGAATTAGGGGTGTAATAGCGTATATAGGTGGTCTCAGGAATGAAAGCAAACCTGCTCACACATCGTGCTACATAAAACATCCAATGCAGATCTTCATGGATTATGCCCTTCATAAAGAAAAGATTATTGCGGACAACGAAATCCCTGTTCAGAAGTTTGTTCCAAGCGGTTATCGGGAAATTCTGCATATGGTTCATTTCATATACGTATAGCAGGTTGCTTTCCCTATATCCCATATAGTTAAGTTCTTCAGTGTGATAATAGATACTGTCAGGAACCTGAACAGTATACCCCTGCACCAATTCTACATAAGGATGTATCCGAACCTGTTCCATCATTAGCGAAATACAAGATGGGGTTAATGCATCGTCACTGTCAAGAAAAAACAGGTAATCACCACTTGCTGCCCTGATGCCTGTGTTTCTTGCTTCCGAAAGGCCCAAGTTTTTTTCATGCCTCAAGAATACGAACTCCAGGTCTTTCAAATTCTCAGATTCCGCTATCACCCTTTTAGCTACGGTCATGCTGCCATCCGGTGAACAATCGTCTATCAGGATTACCTCCAAACACCGATATGTCTGGTTAATCACTGAACAGACACAACGCTCAATGTAGTCCTCTTTATTGTAGACGGGAATAATTATCGAAACTTTCTTACTCATTCTTTTACCAAAACATCTCTTGTCTTATTAAGAGAGTGCAAATGTATATCATTTATTTGAAATTATAACCTATCGACAAAAAAACTTTCTTGCACAACCTAGAAAAAGTCATCGTTATCATTGAAGTCATCGTTAGCGTTAACGTTATCGTTGATTAAAAATTATCGTTATGGTTAACGTTAGCGTTATTGTTTGTTTGGTTTCTAGTCCTTTAGGACTATCAAAAAACGAGTTATATTTGCATAAAAAGAAAAAAAGTCATCGTTATCGTTAACGTTATCGTTATTTTTTCGTACCTTTGCCCCCGAAAATGACCGTTTTCGGCCTTTTTCACATTTCCGGTTTTCGTAATAACCTTTGGGTCAAGCGTTTACGCCACTTAAAGGGAGTTTAAGGTATGTGCCTTTTTCAATAGTTTTGATTCTGTTTCGAATCTAAAAACAAACGATAATTTCACTCAAATTGACTAATTATACCATCACGCCCTAAGTTCAAACTCCCTCCCTAAGCAGGGAGGGTTGGGGTGGGTCTCTTAGAAAAATGAAATACGACTATCTCATAGTTGGTTCCGGTCTTTTCGGCGCCACCTTTGCCTACATGGCACGCCAGGCTGGCAAAACCTGCTTAGTGATTGACAAGCGCCCACAGCTAGGCGGCAACGTTTACTGCGAACCAATCTCCCTCCCTACGGGGGAGGGCCGGGGAGAGGCTTCTACTGAGGGCCGGGGTGAGGCCGTAATTAACGTGCATAAATACGGTGCTCATATTTTCCACACTTCCAACAAGGAGGTTTGGGATTTCGTAAACTCCATCGTGGAGTTCAACCGCTACACCAACTCCCCCGTTGCCAACTACAAAGGTCGACTCTATAACCTCCCCTTCAATATGAACACCTTCAACCGGATGTGGCCGGAGGTGAAAACGCCCAAAGAAGCACGACAGAAAATAGACGCTCAGATAAAACAGGCTGTTGAGGAAATCAATAAGCAGCATGCCGAAAAAGGTTTGCCGCCAATAACCCCCTCCCCTGCGGGGGGAGGTTGGGAGGGGGCTTCCAACCTAGAAGAACAAGCCCTGACGCTTGTCGGCAAGGACATCTTCGAGAAACTCATTAAAGAATATACCGAGAAACAGTGGGGCCGCAAATGCACCGAACTCCCAGCCTTCATTATCCGCCGCCTCCCCGTCCGCCTCATCTTCGACAACAACTATTTCAACGACAAATACCAGGGAATTCCCATCGGTGGCTATAACAAATTGATTGAGGGACTACTAGCCTCTCCCCAACCCTCCCCCGTAGGGAGGGGGTCTATAGAGACTCTTACTGGTATTGATCTGCCTTTGAATGCTGGGACGAAAGTGAAGAATTTGGCCGACGGAGGCTATCGCGAGATGGCAGATCTTCAGAATTATGATGTTCTTAAGGAAAACGCTAAACAAATGCGTAAAGAACCAACAGAGGCAGAGAAAGCGTTTTGGGAAATAGCCACAAGCGGACAACTAGAAGCAAAATTCCGTCGTCAACATATTATCGGTGATTACATTGTTGATTTTGTCTGTTTTGAGAAAAAACTGATTGTAGAGATTGATGGTGGATATCATGATGATGTAGAGCAACAAATAGAAGACAATCTCCGCTCTGAAGAACTGAAAGATTATGGTTTTGCTATCCTAAGACTCCGAAACGAAGAAGTAATCGGTAATCCTGAAGAAGTAATCAGAAAGGTAAAACTCGCAATGTGGCTCTCAGAGAAAGTCCCTCTGCGGGAGGGATTTAGGGAGGCTTTTCATACGCTCGTCTATTGCGGCCCTATTGACCAATATTTTGGTTTCCAATTTGGCAAACTCGACTGGCGCACCGTCACTTTCAAGACACGCATTGAAGACACCCCCAACTATCAGGGCAATGCCGTCGTCAACTACACCAGCCATGACGAGCCTTACACCCGTGTCATCGAACACAAACACTTCGAAATGTTCGGCCAGGAAGTCTACGACTGTCCTAAGACCGTAGTCAGCGAAGAATACAGCACAGAATACAAGGAAGGAATGGAACCCTACTATCCCGTCAACAACGACCGCAACAATGCTTTGGCGGAGTCCTATCGTAAGCTAGCTCACCAAGAAGGTGTAATGTTCCCTGAGGACATAACCTCCCTCCCTACGGGGGAGGGCCGGGGTGGGGCTTCTACTGAGGGCCGGGATGGGGCTGTCATATTCGGCGGCCGCCTTGCCGAATACAAATATTACGACATGGCACCGATTATTGAAAAGGTTCTCAATCTCTGGTAAAATAACTCTTTCCCTTCGGGGGAGGATCAGGGTGAGGCTTTATCGCCATCGTTTTCGTCCTTGGTATTGTTTGAAACTAAAAAAACGCACGCCGTGCTATTAAATATGGAAAAAACATTCAAAATTATTCTGGCTATTGTGGCAGTGGCAATAATTGCATTTTGCGCCTATACGGTGATGATAGATTAATGAAGCATCCAAGGGCAGAAAAAATTAAGACTCATGAATATCAAAATATCATTACCTGCAGGATTTCTTGAGGAAGAAGTCAGATGCGACTACACGGTCTCGAAAGAGATGAAGAAGGTCTGGGCTGTGGAACTCGATCTGCTTTCCGAATTCCAGCGCGTATGTAAACTCCACGACTTAAAATATTCAGTTTGCGGAGGAACTCTGTTGGGTGCCATTCGCCACAAAGGATTTATTCCTTGGGATGATGACATAGATGTGATGATGATGCGCGATGAATATGAAAAACTGTGTAAGTTGGCTGATGAATTCAAGCACCCCTATTTCTTCCAGACAGAATCCACCGACCCTGGTTCACTGAGGGGGCATGCTCAACTCCGGAATAGCGAGACGACAGGCATCCTCAAACACGAATTGAAATGGAAACGGCCCTTCAATCAAGGTATCTTTATTGATATCTTCCCGTTGGATAACTGTCCAACAAATCCATTCGTCTATAAGGCTGGTGGCTATCTGGCCAAATATATAAAAAAATGCAGTTCGCTGTTTGCTAATATTTCCGTAAGGCACAACAGTCAGAACGACCCAGCAATTATCCGGGGATTACACCGCTTTTTCTTCCCCGTCAATAAATGGCTGATGGATGTTTTTTATTATGCCTTTGAATTTGTCATTAAGCACTTAGGAAGTAAGAACTCAAAGATTGTCTCTATGCTCAGTGTTTTCTATTTCATGGAAAAAATGAAGCGTAAGAAGGTCTGGCTGGAAAGTTTTACAGAGGTTCCGTTTGAAAATATAACTGTGAGTGTCCCTGCTTTATACGAAGAAGTCCTTACCTCTTTTTTTGGCGACTGGCATCAATTCGTAAAGGGTGGAACTTTGCATGGAGGAGCCTATTTTGACACAGAACACCCGTATACCTATTACACAAAAGGTAAAGGCGTGTTCTAAACCATATTTTTTTAACTACATTTTATATCTCCCAACCCTCTTTTCGACATTATTATATTAAGATTAGGATAACATCATGGCAAGTGAATTAAAAAAGAAAACCGTCAAGGGATTGGTATGGAGTTCTATTCAGAGTTTCACAAATCATGGAGTGGAATTTCTGTTGATGCTCTTTATGGCCAGGCTTTTAGGACCAAAAGAATATGGTCTTATTGGTTTAACCACCGTTTTTATGGCCATATCCAGCACATTTGTCAACAGTGGTTTTCCCAGTGCACTTATCCGAAAGAAAGATTGCACAAACGATGATTATTCCACTGTATTCATCTTCAACCTTTTTGTAAGTTGTATTTGTTATTTTATTCTTTTTATTATCGCACCTTATGTTGGTGATTTTTATAATGAACCTGTTTTGTGCCCAATTCTTCGAGTACTTGGCTTAATGCTGATTACTCAGGCATTCTGTGCAGTTCAAAGTACTATTCTTACTAAAAATATTGATTTTAAGAAAAAGACAAAGATTACAGTTTCAAAAAATATTATTTCTGGAGTTATTGGTCTGTTGTGTGCATATTTAGGATTTGGAGTATGGGCCTTGGTTATTCAATCGCTTACTGCAAGTATTCTCTTCTCCATTATGTTATGGTCAACAACTGAATGGTATCCCAATTTACATTTTTCCAAAAGGTCCTTCAAAGAACTCTTTGACTATGGTTCGAAATTGCTTGTATCCAGCCTTATTAACCAAACATACGGGCAAATTTATCCAATTGTCATAGGCAAATTTTACTCTGCCACTACTTTGGGTAATTTCAGCAGAGCCCGTCATTGGGGAAACCTTGGTTCTAAAAACCTAACAACCATTTTGCAAGCCATAACCTTTCCCGTACTGGCAAAAGTTCAAGATGACGACAAGCGACTGGAAAACATTTACAGACGCATGATCAGAACATCATGTTTCATCATTTTTCCGATTATGATAGGAATGTCTGCCGTTGCTAAGCCATTAACTTTTGTGGCTATCGGTGATAAATGGGATTTCAGTGCTTCTCTTTTGCAGATTATTTGCTTCTCGATGATGTGGTATCCCGTTCATGCAATTAATCTCAACCTTTTGAAAGTAAAAGGGCGTTCCGACTTATTCCTCAATTTAGAGATTGTCAAGAAAATTATAGGCGTTATTATTCTCTGTATATCTGTCCCTTTAGGCATTGTTGCCATGTGCTACTTTAACATTTTATCTTCTCTAATAGCATTATTTATCAATACATATTACACAGGAAAATTGATAAATGTAGGGTATCTAAAACAAATGCGTGATATTGCCCCTACTCTCTTACTCTCAATGGTCATGTGGGGTGTTGTATTATTCACCATACAATTTATTTCCAACAAATATATCCAGTTACCCATTGGTATCCTGATAGGAGCCACCATCTATTTTGCTGGTTCTTATCTTTTCAAATATCCAGAACTAAAAGAAGTAATTGTTATGTATAAAGACTTTAAAAACAGAAATAAATGAACGAAAACAAGATTACCGTAACGTCCCCACTCCTTCCTAACCTCGATGAATTCCACGAGATGTTGAAGGAGATTTGGGACAGCAAGTGGATAACCAACAATGGTTCGTTTCACAAACAACTTGAAAAGTCCCTGTGTGAATACTTGAAGGTTCCGTATATCAGTTTGTTTACCAATGGCACACTACCGCTACTTACTGCTCTGCAGGCATTGCGCATTACAGGCGAGGTAATTACCACGCCCTATAGCTTTGTTGCTACCACCCACAGTATCTGGTGGAATGGATGCAAACCTGTATTTGTGGACGTAGACCCCCAAACAGGTAACATCAATCCAGATAAGATTGAGGCGGCCATCACGCCGAAGACGACAGCCATTATGCCAGTCCATGTCTATGGTAAGCCGTGTGATACTAAACGAATAAAAGAGATTGCCGACAAATATGGCTTAAAGGTTATCTACGATGCCGCCCATGCTTTCGGTGTGGAAGTAAATGGTGAAAGTGTTTTGAACGCCGGTGATATGTCAACACTTTCTTTCCATGCCACTAAAGTGTACAATACTTTGGAGGGTGGTGCCTTAGTGATGCATGACGAGCAAACCAAGAAGCGCATCGACTACCTGAAGAACTTCGGTTTTGCAGGTGAAACGGAAGTGGTAGCCCCTGGTATTAACAGCAAGGTTGACGAGGTGCGCAGTGCCTACGGTCTGTTGAACCTGCGTCAGGTGGATTCCGCTATTCAAGCTCGTCATCAAGTGGCAATAAGATATCGCGAGGCATTACGCAATGTACCTGGTATTCGTTTCTTTGACGACATGCCTGGGGTTAAGCACAACTATAGTTATTTCCCCATCTTTATCAATGCTGCGGAGTATGGCAAGACTCGTGACGAGCTCTATTTCAAGATGAGAGAACAAGGTGTTCTTGGGCGTCGCTATTTCTATCCTCTGATCAGTAATTTTAGCACCTATCGAGCATTACCAAGTGCCGCTCCGGAGAACCTGCCTATGGCCACCAAGATGGCGAATGAAGTCATTTGCTTACCAATGCACCATGCGCTAAACGAGGAAGAAATTGAAAGAATTATCAATTGTATCATTAAATGAAAAAAAACATTTTAGTCTTTCCCTGCGGTTCAGAGATAGGTCTTGACATTTATAGTTCTGTCTGCTACTCAACATATTTCCATTTAATAGGAGGCAGTTCTGTGGATGACCATGGCAAATTTGTGTATGAGGACTATATACCCGATATACCGTTTGCCAACTCTCCAGATTTTATTCCTGCCCTTGTAAAGATTGTTAAAGAGAGACATATAGATGCAATCTATCCTGCAATGGACCTCGTTATTACGATTTTGAAGGAACATGAAACTGAACTTGGATGCAAGGTGGTCGCATCGCCAGTAGAAACGGCACGTATCTGTCTTTCCAAAGAAAAAACTTATCAGAAACTTGATGGATGCATTCGCATACCCAAAAACTATAATGTTGAAAATATACCTACCAATGAATTTCCTGTATTTGCAAAACCAAAGATCGGGTATGGGGCTAAAGGTACAAAAAAGTTGAACAACCAAGAGGAAGTTGACAATTTTATTCAAGGTAAAGAGGACTTACTCATTGTAGAATATCTTCCAGGTGAAGAATATACTGTAGATTGCTTTACTGACAAAGAAGGGCTATTACTTTATAGTGCAGCACGAAAACGAAATAGGGTAAAAGATGGTATCAGCGTTAATACTTTTTTTGTTGATGAGCAAGAGGAATTTACAAAAATAGCAGAAGCTATTAACAAAGAAATCACATTTCGTGGAGCATGGTTTTATCAGGTTAAACGTAACAAAAATGGCAAACTATGTTTACTTGAAATAGCATCACGCTTAGGTGGTTCTTCTCTTCTCTCAAGGGCTGTTGGAGTGAATTTTGCACTTTTGTCTTTGTTCGACATTTTCGATTATAAAGTAAGTATTCTTAAAAATGATTATCAAGTCGAATTAGATCGGGCTTTAGAAAACAAATATAAAACCAATCTTGAATTCGATTCTGTTTACTGCGACTATGATGATTGTCTTATTCTAGACAAAGAAACTGTTAACACTGAATTAGTTCGTTTTCTCTATAAATGCATCAATGAAAAGAAAAAGATTTATTTGTTGAGTAAACATGATGGGGATTTAAAGAAAGAATTAGAAGATTTCCGGCTTGACCACTTATTTGATGAAGTAATGCATATTGATAAAACTTCTGATAAAGCAGATTATATTTGTTCAAAGAAAGCCCTTTTCATTGATGATTCTAATGCTGAGAGGGTAAATATTAAGACCAAACTGAATATACCCGTATTTAGTCCTGATATGATAGACGTATTAAATTAAGAAACAAAAAATGTACACAGAAAACGAAGTAAAAAAGGTTCAAAAACGCCTTTTAGAAATGGCAATTGTTATTCGTGATATTTTAGAAACAAATAATATCCCATATTTTATCACCTATGGCACTTTGCTCGGAGCAGTTCGTCATAAAGGATTTATTCCATGGGATGACGACTTTGATTTCTATTTGTTTGATGACACTTATAACGAAGCGATGGATGCCCTAAGAAAAAAGATACCAAAGGATATGTTTTTAGAAAACTGGGATTCTGAACCTAAATATTTCCATGCCTGGGCACATGTAAAGGATTTGTTTTCACAAACTGAATGTGAACTATTCCCTCAAGATGGAATGTATGAACACAAGGGCATCAGTGTTGACTTATACAGAACAAAACGAATCTTTGAAAAAGAAGAACAGGTTTATAGACTTTCTGAACATGTTGCATATTTAAAGAGGAGGTATGGTCATGGACTTCTTGACGAGGAACAGTTTAAAACTCGAATAGAAGAAGTATCTTCAAAGTTGGCAAAAGAACAGGACATTCTTAAGAGCCAAGATAACCTTGGCAAAGAAATGTATGCTTTCTCTTTAATATATAATGACCGTCTTTTCATTGATGAAATTTTCCCTCTAAAAAAGTACAAGTTTGAGAACACTGAGTTTTATGGTCCGCAAAAAGCAGAGGCCCTTTTAAGCCGCTGCTATGGAAATTATATGCAGCTTCCGCCAATAGAAAAGCGCAAGCCCCATTATTCAAATGTAACATTTTATAATCAATAATTTATGGATATTAAAAGAGTTCAAAACCGCCTTTTATACATGGCATCATCAATTAGGAATGTTTTAACAGCTCATAATATTCCTTATTTTCTCGCTTATGGCAGTTTGTTAGGAGCTGTTCGTCATAAAGGTTTTATTCCATGGGATGATGACTTTGACTTCTTTTTATTTGATGATTCTTACGACGAAGCAATTTCATACCTTAGAGCGGAAATGCCTATTGATCTTTTCTTGGAGGATAAAGAATCTGAACCCTTATTCTACCACGGTTGGGCAAGAGTCAAAGATTTAAAAACTCGTATTGAAAAGAGAATATCATTGAACACGAACATTTATCAGCATCAAGGATTAGGCATTGATTTATTTCGCTTAAAAAAAATGAAATCTGATGAAGAGAAACTTTATAGGGCTTCGGAACACTTGGCGTATTTGAAGCGAATGAAAAGTAAGGGTATTATCTCTGAAGATACCTATAACGAAAAAGCCAAACAAGTTGAATCAGAAGTTTCTATTGAAAAAGAGAAACTATCATCAAGTCTTAATCGTAGTACTCAGGACATTTATACTTTCTGTGTAATTTACGATGATCGTATTTTCCCAAATGACTTATTCCCCCTTAAAGAATATCTGTTTGAGAATACAACTTTTTTAGGTCCCAACAACCCTGACCCATATCTAAAATGTTGTTATGGTAATTATATGGAATTACCACCACCTGAAAAACGTCGTTGCCATTATAATGATGTTGTTTTCTTAGATGATGAAGACAATCATTAAATCCGTGTTTTCATTTGACCATTAGGTTGATATCAACATCACATAATATGTTTCATCATTTTTATCAAAGAAATGAATAATACAGATTCGATCCAAACAACAGGTGGCGTTCTGCATCCTGAGGATATTAAGTTTATCAACAATTGTATTTGCCAAGTTTTTAATTGCGCGCCCTCACAGATTACAGAATTGCAACCGTTACAAAAAGGACTATCCAACTCTGTTTTATCATTCAAATTTAATGGAGGAAAGTATGTTTTCCGTTACCCGGGACTTGGTTCTGAAATCCTTATAGACAGAGGCAGGGAGTCAATAGTGCAAAAACAAATAGAAGATGCAGGAGTGGACACATCATTAGTTGCAATGAGTGTTCGCTATGGTTGGCGTATTTCCCATTTTGTAGAAAGTCGACCTTTCAACTACCACGATGTGAATGATATGGTAAGAGGTATTATCCAATTACGTAAACTTCATGCTGTGCGTCCGAAAGTTAGATGGGAATTTGATATCAAAGAAAAATGGGAATCTATCCGCGACATGACACCTAAAGATAAATATGGTGTTAACTTTCCTGAGTTCCCTGAGTTTCAGGAAATCAAAGAACGGATTTACAAATTGTATGATTTAGCCAAATCCGATGGTATTAGGAAATGTCTTACCCATGGAGACTGTCGTGATGAAAATTTTCTCATTAATGACCACGAGATTCATCTTATTGACTGGGAATATGCTGGTTTTGGTGATCCTGGTTTTGACATTGGTACATACGTATGTGGAGGAGATCATTCTGAGGAAGAAGTGGACAGAATCCTATTCACTTATTTTGGAAGGAAACCAACCCAAAAGGAAAAACGTCACTTCTATGCCTATATATCCATTTCTGGATTCTTCTATATGCACTGGACAATGTATAAAGAATCACAAGGACAAATTATCGGTTACTTAAAGCCACTGTGGTACCATTTTGCAAATGAGTATAGTAAGAAAGCCTTACCATTATATAATGAATAAAAGACGAATAATATGACATACATTATTTTATCTGCAGGAAAAGGAACCAAACTACAACCCCTGACATTGAACCATCCGAAATCGCTGTATAAACTTGATGACAAGACTACAATTTTGCAGCGACTTGTTCGAATGATAAGAAAGTATGATGCAGAGGCAGAAATCGTTGTCGTTGTCGGGTACATGTATAAACAGATCCAAAAAGAGTTGGAAGATGATAATGTCACGTTTGTTCATAATCCATTCTACTCTACCACAAGTTCTATGGGATCACTCTGGTTTGCCAAGGATTATTTACAACGCGAGAATATAACCATTATCAATGGTGACATTGTTGCCAGCGATGCGCTTATAGAAGAAGTAATCTGCAAGCATACTTATTATCCATGCGTCCTACTTGACAGTACCCACAAAGATATTAATAAGTATAATGTGCAAGTGCAAGGCGATATGGTTTGTGTTATGAGCAAGAATCTCACAGATTATTTTGGTAATTATTCCAGTATTACCAAACTCGATGCTGTATCCTCCCGATTCCTGCTTGAACAACTTGTTCAAATGGTAAACGAAGAAATGTATTGCCTCTTCTACGAAGATGCTTTGGTACAGATGATTTTTGAGAACAATTTTGAACTATATTATACAGATATCAAGGATTATAAATGGACAGAGGTGGACAGTGTTGATGATTTGCTGAAAGCCCGACAGATTCAACAGGAAAGCGAAAAATGAATTACGTTATTATCATTGCGGGAGGTGTAGGTAGCCGTTTGGGCGCACCTGTCCCCAAACAGTTTGTTGAGGTTCTGGGTAAGCCTGTGATAGCTTATACCATGGAACATTTCCAAAACCACCCAAATATAGATGCCATTGAATTGGTTTGTGTGGATGGTTTTCAAGAGCACCTTAAGGGTATTGCCGAGAAGTATGGCATAACAAAAGTAATCAAGATTGTTAAAGGTGGCTCAGAATACGAAAGATCTATCATGAATGGTGTTGCTGGCCTAAGTGGAATTGCCAAACCAGATGATGTGGTAATGATTCACTGGGCTGCATCTCCTTTTCTATCAGAAGAAATTATCTCTGACAACATTCGTGTCTGCAAAGAAAAAGGAAATGCCATCACGGCGAGTTACTCTTATCTTCTTTATGGTACAAATGATGGTGATTGCGCGAAGAAATCTATAAACAGAGAAACTTTTATGACGTTATCTGCTCCACAAAGTTTCCTGTACAAGGTGATAACAGACATTTACAGACAGGTGGAAGAAAAAAACATGTTTGATTATGTTGAGGCGCATACTCCAGCCTTTATGACAGAGTTGGGAATACCCATTTATTTCTCAAAAGGTAGCCATGCAAATATCAAAATAACTACCAAGGAGGATATTGATCTGTTTTTAGGTTATCTTTTAGCTAAAAAATATAATGAAGAACATAAAGGATAAGAAGTTAAATGGATAATAGATTCAAAATCATTTATTTACGACAAAAATATGCTAAATAATTGTAATAATCCCCTTGTTACCATACGCTGTTGGACATTTAACCACAAGCCATACATCCAACAGTGTTTAGATGGATTCACGATGCAAAAGACCAATTTTCCTTTTGCTGCCATTGTGGTTGACGATGCCTCTACAGATAACGAATCTGAAGTGTTATGGGATTTCATAAATAGAGAACTTGACACTTCTTCTCTTCAAAAGGACGAGACTGAAGATTATGTAAAAATCATTGCAACACATAAAACTAATCTAAACTGCACATTTGTCTTCTATTTTCTAAAATACAACCATCACAGTATAAAGAAAAATAAAAGGCCATATTTAAAAACATGGGAAGATAAAACTAAATATATTGCTGCTTGTGAAGGCGACGATTATTGGTCAGATCCTTTAAAACTACAAAAACAAGTAGATGTTCTTGAAACAAATCCAGACTACATGTTGGTATGCAACAGGGTAAAACTATATTCTGAGAAAAGGAAAAAATTCATTGGCGAAAACTATTGCTATAACAAAAGTCAAATTGTAAATCCCAAAGACGTTATCTATCGAACTGGACTTTTTATTTCTACATGTAGTGTGTTGTGCAGAAAGACTATAATGGATAACATCCCTGACTATTGGGCCAAATGTAAAGTGGGTGACTATCCTTTACAAATAATGTGCGCAATGAAAGGAAATATCTACTATTTCAACGATATCATGTCGGTATATCGTGTAGAAAATCCTAATTCATGGATGGGGAAACAGAAATGGGGAAAGATAGATGAAGGGAGAATTGAAGTTATAAAATCTCGTGTGGAAATGTTTAAAGGCTTTGCAAAGGATTTTCCTCAATACAAGAATTATTTCTTTAATAAGGTTGCTAATGAGATTAACAGAAATGTTCCCAATCAAAAATCACAACATGAATTATTCCTTTCCTATTTTTCTGAAGATATAAAAAAATATACTTGGACTCAAAAAATTGACCTGTGGGTACGAAAAAACCTTAAAGGTAGGATGAGATATTATTATATAAGAGTGTTTCAAAACCAATATTATCAACGCGTAAGTATTTATAAACCATAAATTAATGGTTATTAGAAGCACATATAAAGAATTTGTTCATGGTTGATTTGAAAATCACTCTGCCCGAAGGTTTTCTTGATGAAGAAGTGAGAGATGAGTATAAGGTTTCTCACGAAATGAAAAAGGTCTGGGCGGTAGAACTTGACCTTCTGGCAGAATTCCAAAGGGTATGCAAAAAGCATCATATTAAATATATTGCATCGGGCGGAACAATGTTGGGGGCAGTTCGACATAAAGGATTCATCCCATGGGACGATGACATTGACCTGATGATGCTACGAGAAGAATATGAAAAACTATGTAAGGTTGCACCATCCGAATTTCAACACCCCTATTTCTTTCAGACATCAAAAACCGACTTAGGATTTTTCAAGGGATTTGCCCGGTTGAGGAACAGTGAAACGACAGCCATCTTTAACTATGAGAGGAAATCAAAGTTCAGGATTAACCAGGGAATCTTTATAGATATTTTCCCAATGGACAATGTCGTAGATGATAAGAATCTTTTGGAATTACAATATAATAAGGTAAAGGCATTATCTGAAAAAGTCAGTTCCGCTTCTTACTACAACTATCGGTTTTATCGTAGAAATACATTCACAAACAAAGTCCTACACTTACTCTTGCCTGTTTTTCAGAAACCTTCATTCTGGTTGTTGCGACCAGATATAATACAAGAACAGTTTGACAAAGAGTGTCAGCGTTATAACTCCACAAACACAAAATATGTGGGACTTTTGACTTTTCAGTTCAACAACCGTGTGCATGACATTGAACGTGAAGACATGAACCATTTGATTGAATCCGACTTCGAATTTCTGAAGGTTTCCAATATTGCTAACTACGATAAAGCCTTACATTGGAAATTTGGCGATTATATGACACCCATTAACAACCCGAGTTATCATCAGGGAGTTTATTATGATGCCGACCATTGCTACAAAGATTATCTATCTGGAAAACTAAATTATTAAACCCTGTTTTTACTTCAAAAAAACATTTATTATGAAAAAGAAAAAACTAATGATTACTTCATTATTATTTATTCTATTAAATATTAGTTTCACGGCTTGCGACAAGGATAATGAATATCAATTGGAAGGACCTATAGAAATCGAAGTGATAGAGAAGAGAGACACTATCATATATCACGAGGGAGATACTATTAGGTATGATGAGAACGGCGACACCCTTAGATATGAAACGAAATTAGATACCATTAAATACGCCAACAAAAAGCAGATTGTTACAGATTTTGATGAACTATCATATGATAATATTATCGTAGAAAAGGCTTTTTATATAGAAAAACATGATAATAACAGTCGTCAAGGTCTTGCAATATATGAAGATTATCTTCTACAAACATATCATTCAAAAGCATGTGTTGACGTTTACGACTTAACCAATAATCAATTTGTCTTTTCCATCAAACAGAAAGCAGAAGGATCTGTTCATTGTAACAATGTGGATTTCGGACGTTTATACGAACCAACAGACCCCTTCCCTCTTTTGTACTTGGAATACCGTGGAACAAGTCACACAACAGGTGTATATAGAATTGTCAACAAAACAGGATCTTTCGAATTAGAAAAGATTCAAACAATATCATTTGCAGACTGTAAATCTGCAGTCACAAACAACAATATGGATACTAATGAGATGTATATTACCTATATCGACGAGAATCACCCTGCCGATTCGCAATCAATAGCAAGAATAGACATCCCGGATTATCTTTCAGGAAACCAGAAAATTTCATTGCAATCACCGCTTATTAAAGAGAAAATCAATATTCAAAGAAAGGTTCATCAAGATGGGACCGTATACAAGAACAAACTCTTTCAACTTAGAGGAGGATCAGGAGATGGAGATATATGGATTTATGATTTTAAAACACATAAAACTCTTTTAACAATTGAATGGAATAAAGTAGGAATGGACGGTGAACCAGAAGGTATAGGATGGTATAAAGACCACTTAGTGATTACAAATGTAGGTGGTCAAGTATATAATATTTATTTTGTAAAATAATGAAAAAGGTCATAACATACGGAACATACGATCTGCTTCATCAAGGACATATCAACCTGCTAAAACGGGCAAAAGCATTAGGGGACTATCTGATTGTAGGTGTCACCAATGACAACTTCGACCGCGACCGTGGCAAGCTGAATGTTCGTAATAATGTGCTTGAACGCGTAGAAGCAGTAAAAGCAACAGGGCTGGCAGACCAGATAGTCATTGAAGACTATTTCGGACAGAAGATTGATGACATTCAGAAATATGATGTGGATATCTTTGCCATCGGCTCTGACTGGGTGGGAAAATTTGACTACCTGAATGAATACTGCCAGGTGGTGTATCTGCCACGGACAGAGGGAATCTCATCAACGATGCTACGCGAGGAACTTCAACAAGATATTCGTATGGGAATCATCGGTGTTGGACGTATCGCACAAAGGTTTGTTCCAGAATGTGAGGTGGTTAGCGCTGTCAAGATAGCTGATATCTATGATATTAACAGAGGTGTCGCCGAGGAATTTGCCTGGAAGAATCAGATTCTTCATGTTTCCCAATCACTCGAAGAAATGATGGAACGGGTGGATGCTGTGTATATCGCTACTCCTCATCTCAGCCATTATGAATTAGCTAAATATGCATTGGAACACAAGAAACACGTTCTGTGTGAAACGCCATTAGTGCTGAATGGCGATGAGGCTCGGGAACTGTATAAACTGGCAGAGAAAAACGATGTGGTGCTTTTGGAAGCAAATAAGACGGCCTTCTCGCCTGCTTTTAACCATCTTATTACCATGATTAAGAGCGGACTCATCGGTGATGTGGTAGACATCAACGCTTCGGAGTCAAAACTATGGGGCGAGAAGTTTACCCGTGAGTTAGACCCAGAACAGGCTGGTGGTTCGATGAACGAGTTGGGATCCTACCCGCTTCTACCCATTATCCGATTGATGGGCATAAATTACACAAACGTCAACCTCTACTCCAAAATGGAGAACGGCGTGGATGTATATACACGCGGTGTGATTCGTTATCCACATGGAGTCTGCTCATTCCAGTTAGGTTTAGGAGTAAAAACCGAAGGCAATCTCGTGATTTCGGGAACCAAAGGTTATGCTTATGTTCCTGCTCCCTGGTGGCTGACGGATTATTATGAGTTCCGTTTTGAGGACCAGAATCAAAACAAGAAGTTTTTCTATAAATGGGACGGTGCCGGACTGCGTTATGAGATTCAGGAATTTATTTCTTGCATCATCAATCACCGATTCTCTTCAGCGCGTTTGCGCCGAAAAGAGAGTATCGCCATGGCGGATATCATGCAGCAGTTTGCGGAACGGAAAAACTTTATGGAAATCTGATAGTCCTTAGGACTAGAAATTTTACAAATCTAAACAAAATCACACAGAAAATAAATCCCCATTATTTACATTACACACATGAAAGAGATGAGTGTGAGGGATATTCAGACGGTGAGTCTGGATATCATGAAAGATGTACATGAATTTTGTGTAAAAAACAACATCAAATATACGCTTCAGGGGGGAACATTATTAGGAGCCGTCAGGCATGAAGGTTTTATCCCATGGGACGATGATATTGACATTGCAATGACACGTCCTGATTACAAAAAATTCTGTAGCACATTCAAGTCACAAAGGGGCTATCGTTTAATCTGCCGGCAGAACGATGAATCTTTTTTAATGTTTGCCAGAGTATGTGAGATGGAAAAAACATGTGTGAAAAGTATTGTTCCATGGACAACAATTCCTACAGGTGTATTCATCGATATTTTTCCTTTAGATGGGGCTGAAGACGATAAAGAAGTGGCAGCCCAACGGATGAAGATAATCCGACGGGTATTTCATCGAACATTAAGAGCAAGAGGTTCTTTTCTAAAATGGTCTGAAGCGAAAGGATTTGTTGCTAAACTTAAATTGATAGCTAAGCGTATTGTCTATTTTCATAGTCGTTCATTTGATACCTATGACAGAATGTGTCAAGAAATACAATTTGGTAGCACAGACCATTATTGCAACTATGCCTATCAAGAATATGGAATGAGGGAATATCACAGAACAGCCGTTCTCAAGGAGTATGTACTACATCAATTTGAAGACTGTCAATTCTACATAATGAAAGGATATGACGAAGCCCTCAAAGAAAAGTTTGGTAATTATATGGAACTCCCTCCTTTGGAAAAACGGGTTTCTAAACATGATATCTATACGCATTTTTGGAAATAACAATCAAATATCTTTAAAATGAAAAAAATATTAATCGTAGGAGGAGCTAATGGGATTGGACTATCCATGGCTCATGTCTTGGCAGAAAAAAACGAGACAGAAAAGCTATATGTCATAGATAAGGCAAATTTGGCTACTGAATTCCAACACGAGAAGATTGAAAATATACAGTTTGACTTAACATCTCAAGACTATACTGTCTTCGACCAATTTCAAGATATAGACGGTCTCATCATTACGGCAGGCTTTGGGCGGTTAGCTCTCTTTAAGGATATTCCTGAAGAGATGATTACCACGTATTTCAATGTGAATACCATTCCCGTGATTCGTATCATTAAGCATTTCTATGACAAATTGCTTAGTAAAGAGGATTTCTACTGTGGTGTGATGGTGAGCATTGCCGGTTTTATGTCATCTCCTTTCTTCTCTCTCTATGGCGCTACAAAAGCAGCATTAAAGATTTTTATCGAAAGCGTGAACGTGGAATTGGAAAAGGCAGGAACAAGCAACCGTATCCTGAATGTCTCCCCTGGTTCGATTGCCGGTACCAGTTTTAATCAAGGAAAGACAGACCTGAATGTCACGGCTGCTTTGGCCAAAGAAATCATTTCCAAGATTGAAGCTAAAGAGGATTTGTTTATTCCGAAATATGACGAAGTGTTCCACGATGTGTTAGAGCGTTATCACGATGATTTCCGAAAGGAGGGACTGCATAGTTATGAATACAAAGTGGCATCCGGACGTGTAAAAGAATAAAGATGATTAACTTAAACATCAAACTACCAGAAGGTTTTTTAAAAGAAGAAGTCAGGTGTAATCATATGGTCACCACACAGATGAAGGAAATCTGGGCTGTAGAACTTGACTTGCTAGCAGAATTCCAACGGGTATGCGATAAATACAACATTCGTTATTTTGCCTCTGGAGGAACTTTATTAGGGGCTGTCCGACACAAAGGATTCATTCCTTGGGATGACGATTTAGACATAGAAATGTTTCGGGAAGACTATATAAAGCTTTGTGAGGTAGGACCAAAAGAGTTTAAGAAACCATATGTTTTCCAAAATGAATACACAGAAAGTGGTTCGCTAAGGGGATTCTCAAAACTTAGAAATAGTCAGACAACAGCAATTTATGAACATGAAAAATATAAATGTTTTGGGAGTTACGATAAGGGTATCTTTATAGACATCTTTCCCTTAGATAGTATTCTTGACGATAAAGAAGAACAGAGAAAAAAGAAAAAAAGGGCGAACAAATGGTGTAAAGCATACCTCGCCTGTATTGACATCTATTTCCATCGCCATGAAAGTAAGGATTCATTCATTGGAAATTTGAAGGAAATTCTACGTCCATTATTATTCTTTCCTTGCAAATGGTTAAAGACATGGCTACATCGTAAATATGAAGAAGCATGTTCTTTGGGAAATGATATACAAACAAAAAAAGTAGCCATCTATTGCATCTTTAACAAACGGACCATTCACCATAGAATAGACTATGAAGATTCCGTTATAATGGATTTTGAGTTTCTGAAGGTACCTGTCCCCATTCATTATGACCATTGGTTGACAAACGCTTTCGGAGACTGGCACCAATTTATTAAAGGAGGGAGTCTTCATGGAGAAAACGCTTTATTTTATGATACAAACAAGCCTTTTAAACCATAAAAAGCATTCATCATGACAACACCACTCATATCCATTATCATGCCTAGTTATAACCAAGGGTCATATCTTGCTGAAGCATTGGATAGTGTTTTGGCACAGACTTACCAGAACTGGGAATGTATCATTGTGGATGACGGCAGCCATGACAATACTGCAGAGATGGCAAAGGCATATTGTTTAAAAGATTCACGTATTCAATATATTTATCAGGAAAACAGTGGGGTTTCGGCAGCTCGAAACAATGGAGTTGCCCACAGTAAGGGGGAGTTTATCCTTCCATTGGATGGAGATGACAAGATAGCACCTGAATTCCTTGAGTTAACTTTACAGGTAATTGTTAAAGACCGAAAAATCCGTGTGGTCTATACGGATGTTCAGTATTTTGATGCGCGCAACGAAGTTTACAAACTTCCACCTTTTTCTATAGAGCAATTGTTGGGAATGAACGTCATGTGTGTGACAGCCCTATTTAGAAGGGAAGATTTTGATAAGATCGGAGGATTTAATAATAATATGCGCGAAGGGTTTGAAGATTGGGACTTCTGGGTTTCTATGTTTCAAGACGGAGAGGGAACAGCAATTAAAATACCCAAAGTGCTTTTCTATTATAGAAGGAAGCCTGTTTCCAGAAATAATACTGCCAGTAAATCTAAAACCGATTTTAGGCGACTTATCTGGGAAAACCACAAAGAGGTGTTTTCTAAGGTATATCCAAATCCAACATTGACCTCAGAATACAAGAATGTTGCCAATTCACGTGAATACAAACTTGGCTATCTTATTCTTCACCCCTTTAAGGGTTATCGTAAATATCTGAAAAACAAGAAATGATTATGGCTCAAGAAAGGAACCTTAATCTTGATCTTATTAAAATTATTGCAATGGTATTCGTTGTGGGACTACACTCACAAACGAAATGGTTAATTGACGGAATTAACATTAATAGATTCTATATCCTTACCATCTGTGGAACGGCCATTCCTCTTTTTTTTACGGTTAGCGGTTATTTGCTTTTGGGAAGAAAAAACACTGATTGGCACTATTCGGCAAAAAAGATTTGGGGCATCGTCAGATTTGTATTTGTGGTATGCTGGATTTATTGGCTGATTATGCTCATTATTACTCAAGAACCACATTGGGACAAATTATATAAAGATCCTTTAGGTGCATTTGTGATGGGTGGTGCCTTTTGGCAATTTTGGTATTTTGGTGCCATGTGCCTTATTTATTTAATATATCCTTTTCTCAATAAACTATTTATTCAAAAACAAAAACAATTTGTCCGCTTTTTCATTTGCATCATAATTATTTGTGCAATTATTCATATTTTGAATATTATTACACCTGGAGTATTTGAAAAGAAATTACCGCAATCACTACGTATTTGGAACTGGTTGATGTATTTCTGCTTGGGTGGAATCATAAAAAAACACCCAAAGAGCATTGGTTGGAAATGGGTTTTTCTATTGGCTATTGGCTATTGTGTTCAATTAATCATTGTCAAGAGTATTAATCCCAAAATGTTTAAATCCGACTATAATTTTGCCTCTCCATTAACCTTGATGTATGTTTACTGTCTATTCCAAGCATTAAATCAGTTAAATGTTCAGAAGATTGGTAGTGGCATCAAATGGCTTTCCCCTTTGTTTTTACCTGTATATACTATTCATCCTTTCTTTATTTATAATACTCAGACATTTAGACATACATTTCATGCTGGATACCCTATTTATTGGATGCTAATAACTCTTGCAACGTTGATTGTATCATGGATTATCATGAAAACAAAAAGTGGGAAATGGGTGTTTAGGATTTAATCGATTAAGATTAATATAAAAAGTGACTAATAAGATAAGACAATCGAATGTAGAATTGTTGAGAATCATCACAATGATTCTAGTTTTGGTTGTACATGCTAATTTTCGAGCATTATCTTCTCCTTCTATGGGAGATGTTATATCCTTTCCCACTTCTTCATTCTTGAGGTTTCTGACAGAATCTTTCTCTATTATATGCGTTAATGTTTTTGTTCTTATTTCTGGTTGGTTCGGAATTCATTTCAAATGGAAAAGGTTTATAGAATTTCTTTTTCAGGTCTTCTTTTTTGGATTTTTAATTTATATCATAATATGTATGATTGACCCTAATAGGATCAAATCAATTAAAAATGTATTTATGATAGGTGCATGGAATTATTGGTTCGCGAAATGTTATTTGTTCCTATACATTGTATCACCTGTATTAAACGCTTTTGTAGAAAAAGCATCTCAAAAACAGTTCTTGACAATTCTCATTCTATTCTTTTCTTTACAAACCATTTATGGCTGGGCTACTAACGGGATAACATGGTTTAACAGAGGATTTTCAGGTGTTTCGTTTGCAGGATTATATTTACTGGCAAGATATGTAAAGCTTCACCCTGCGAAGTGGTTTAGTCATTCGTTAAAATTTGACTTGCTTTTTTACCTGGGATTTGTAGTCTTGAATACATTTTGTGCCTTTTTCTTCACAAAAACTGGGCATGCATCCATTAGCACAAGACTTTTCCTTTACACCTCACCACTTGTCATTTTCGCATCCATTCATTTTTTGCTCATTTTTACGAAATTTTCTTTTACAAGTAAGATTATCAACTGGATTGCTGTATCGTGTTTTGCTATTTACCTGACTCACTCTAATTCATATTTAGAAAACCCATGTTATTACAGTCTTATTCGTAACTGGTTTAACAATGAGAACACGATAATGTTTATACTATATACAGGAACTCTTATATTATTCGTATTCTCGGTATCTATCCTTTGTGACAAAATAAGGATATTCGTTTTTAATCAATTGTTTAAAAGGTTAAAGGTGAAGGATTAGTTGTTTGGTTACGCATTTTATTCGTGATTTTCGGCAGCACTCAGCACCGTTCAAACAAGTTTAACTCAACCTTCATTTGCACGAAAATTAAAGGTTAGACACATATGAAATTATCTATAGTAATACCAGCCTATAATGTAGAGCAGTATATTGGGAGATGTCTTGACAGTATCTTCAATCAGCAGATTAAGACGGATTTGCTGGAGGTTATCGTGGTGAATGACGGTTCAAAAGATGGGACTGAAGATATTATTAAAAAATATGCTTCTCAATATTCAAACTTAGTCTATATTGCCCAAGAAAATCAAGGGCAGAGTGTGGCCCGAAACAATGGACTTAAAAGAGCCACAGGAGATATTATCTGGTATATTGACAGTGATGATGCTGCAAACGAGGGAAGTATCAACAAAATATTTCACTATTTCGAAAAATACCCACAAGCAGACCTGTTGGTCTTTGACTGGAGGCATATCTATACGGACAGGAACGAAGAGATCTATTGCCATGGATTCAGCCAGAAGAGAATGAAATTCAGAAACAATCTCTACGAAAAGAAACTGAATAGGGAAAAGGCAAATGCCAGACTCATCGGATTTGTACCTTGGCTGGTGTTATGCAAAAGGAAATATCTGATAGACCATCAACTTTTTCTTGTTCCAGGTCTCCTGAATGAAGACGAAGAGGTAAGAATGAGGTATTTCTTTTTTGCAAAAGAAGTCAGGTTTATTCCTTTCGCACACTATGTGTATTCTGCCAACAGAGAAGGAAGTCTGACCACCATCAACAAAGGAAAGTCCATGAAGGTGGTGGAGAGTTGTATGAAAACGGTGGATTTGTGGAAAACATTTTATCAAGAATATGCTCAAAGTAAGGCCGACAAGAAATTTGTAATGGGATTCCTATACAATATGTACGGAAGATTGCTTCGAAGAAAAAACGCAGACAAGGATTCTGAGCAATATAAGACATATCTTACGCATCATAAAGAATGGGAGAAAGGGTTTAAAGATGCGTATAGGAAGAGTTTTTCCTTAAAAAGCCTATCACCGATACCATTGACAAGAACTCTTTCCACATTATATTTCCCTCAATATTACTATATGATTCATTTTTCCTATATCAAGCGCCTGTTTCATTTATAAAAACCGAAATCATGGTTGATAATAAAGATACTCTTCAGGAATTTCTTCAGGCAGAATGCCCTTCGTTGATGAAACCTTGGTATAAAAAACTTTTTGCCATCATAAGTCATAGCCATGAATATACGATGGAAAAATATAAGTATTACCTAAGAAAAACCGAATACCACTATAATACAAGTTACCACCAAACAAAGAAAAAAGCAAATATGATTCATGACTTATGGTATATCTGGTACTGCAGGAAAAAGAATATCTTAGAGGAAAAACTTGGAATAAAAATAGGAATTAACACGATTGACAAAGGTCTCAAAATTGCCCATTATGGCTTTATCGCGGTGAATATTAATACACAAGCAGGAAAAAACTTGGTTCTTCATGGAAGTAACTGTATCGGCAATAAAGGGGAATTCGCTAAGGACGCTCCGGTGATTGGAGACAATGTGGAATTCGGAATAGGTGCTGCTGCATATGGAAAAATCCGTATAGCCGATAATGTGATTATTGGGGCAGGATGTATCGTTACTAAAGATATCCTTGAGAAAGGTGCTGTCGTAGTTGGCAATCCCATGAAAATTCTTCGTGTAAACTCTTGATGAAGAGAAATGAAAGAAATTCTTTTCTTTACCAACGGAGATGCGGACAATGCCAATGTATGGTCTAACGTTCCCTATTGTTTCTCCCATGCTTTGGAAGATAATGGTATTAATGTTCATCGGATTAACTATTCGATGAATCCTGCCTTTGTGAAGTTCTATAATCTAGGACTAAGAAGGATTCTTGATGGTCTTACATTGAAGAAACTCAGATTCCCCTATCTACGGACAACCAAACTATTCAAATTCTTTGCAGAGAGAAAAATTAGGAAGGCCGTACTGCAATATCCGCAAGCGGATCTTAGCCTCTTTATGGGCTATGGGTTCTATAATAAATGGAGCAAAACACCCTCCTTGCTGTTCAGCGACTGGACCACAGAAATGGATATCCGGAAAAAGCGGAAACCTAACTTCCTTGAAAAACGAATCATCAAGCAAGAAGAAGAGGCGATTAATCATGCGGAATACGTTATATCTCTCTTTCCCGTTTGCTGTGAGGAGATGAAAAAGAAATATCCGAAGGCGAATATTAAGTTTCTGGGGGGGAATGTGATAAACGATTTGTCAGGCTTGCGCCTGAGAGAGACCCACCCCAACCCTCCCTGTTTAGGGAGGGAGAACCAAACCACAAAAGAACAAGGCAACCAGCAAATTAGTTCCTCTTCAAAAGACATTTATGTAGATACTCTTCTTGAGACAAAGTCTAAATCTAAGAAATTGCTGTTTATCGGGAGGAAGACTACGTATTTGGAGGCAGCAAAGAAATTGATTGAGGCTTATAAACTACTGAAAGGGGAAGAGGCTTATAAAGACTATGAACTGGATATCGTGGGATGTGCAGCTTCTGACTTTGATTCGCTTCCTGAAGGGGTGACTTGCTATGGGTTCTTGAATAAGAGTGAGGAAAAGGATCAGAAAACCTATTATGATTTACTATTAGAGGCAAAGGTGCTGGTGAACGCGAATCCAAAGTGGGGGGCTTTCTCTTCTACCGTTGAGGCGATGTATTACTATACGCCCGTCATAGTGTCACCTTATCAAGACTTTGTGAAAAATTTCGGAGAAAAGATTGATTTTGGCGTTTATAACCAGGATTTTACAGCCGAATGTATCGTAAATGACATTAAATCTGTGATAAATTCGGAAAATTATACAGAAATGTGTAACTTTGCACACGAAAAAGTGAAAAACTATACATGGGAGAACTATGTAAATCAGCTTTGCTGCTGGGTTAATAGTTATTAGGTTAATGGTTAAAGATGATAGGTTAAAGTTGGTGTTTACACATTATTTCTTACATCCTACATTCTTCACTATATACATTACGCAATCAAATAGAAATAAAAAATGGTAATATTATTCTTTATATTTTTCTTTATATCCGTTAGTCTAGAAATAAAAGGAAACAAAAGAAACAGAGATATCATGCTTATTTTAGCATGTGTCGTTTTAGCTGTGGGTGTTGGTTTCAGAAATATTTATAGGTGGCCTGATACCTTGGTATATGTCATTAGTTTCCAAGATTACACTCCTAATATTTTTGACTATTCTCTTTCTGACAAGCCCTACGGATATCGTGAAAAAGGATTCTATTTCCTACAGGTTCTTGTGAAAACTATTTCGGACAATCCAACTGTTTTCTTATTGGCAATATCGTTATTGACATTTTACGTCCTTTATAAAGACATCAAGCAGTATTCAATTTTCCCATTGATTGGTCTTTGTGCTTATATCGCACGTTTTATTATTGGACGTAACTTTATTCAAATTCGCTCAGGAATTGCATACGTGGTCTTGATGCTGAGTATCAAGTATATTTTTGAAAAAGACTGGAAAAGGTATTTTCTGATCGTCTTTATTGCATGGACACTTCACAGAAGTTGTATAATGGCTGTTCCGCTATACTTTGTATGTAATTGGATTCATGTGAAGAAATGGCATGTCTATATGGCATTGGTCTTTTCTTTTTTGGTAGGAATCTTTGGGCAACCTTTTGTTCACAGTATCGTGGAAGATAACGCTTCCGATTTAAGCATCGGAAACCGATATATTGATGCCGGCGGTGAAAGAAAGCAATTGGTTGGATTAGGTATGCGAAATCCTATGATTTATTTCCAATGTATCATTCTTCTAACATACACCTTTCTTGAAGAAAGATTGGCACCATTGAATAAATATTATTATGTGATTAGAAACGCTTATTTGTACTCTGCAATGATTCTAATCTGCTTCTGTACTTACAAAGTGCTTTCTGCTCGTACATCATCGATGTATGCTACTATGGAATTTGCCATCATCCCATCATTGATTTATTTGTTTAACAAAAAGAACAGAATGCTTGCATTCTTTATTACAGGAATAGCACTTACTTATATCTTCTATCTCTATATGGGAGGTAGATCATAAAGATACTATTGATTATATGAAAATACTTCTCGTTTGTGTTAAATTAAATGGAGGTGGTGCTGAACGAGTGGGTGTATTGATGGCCAACAGTTTAGCGGATCGTGGACATCAGGTTTCTATTGTTTCAAACTTGTATGAACCTGTTGTCTATGATGTAGATAAGCGTATCAGTATCCACTCGATGAACCCTAATACCACGAATGAATATAAAAAATGGAGTGCTGCCATTATAAATATACGCAAAGAAATAAGAAGAGAAAAACCAGATATTATCGTTGGTATCATGTACCTCTGTTCCTTAGCAGCTAAAATTGCGAGCATCGGAACGGGAATTCCTGTCGTGATGACAGAACACAACTCCTTTGAAAGACCAGAATCTGCTCCCTTTAAAAAGAAGGATTTATTTTTTAAATACAAGGTCAATAAGATTTATGACTATGTGACCGTCTTAACCGAAGCAGACAAAAAAGTAATAGGAAACCGACTGAAAAGAGTGGAGGTCATGCCCAACCCGCTTCTCTTAAAACCTTATTACGAAGAGCATCATCGGGAGAAAAGACTTATTGCTGCAGGAAGAGTAGATGCCTGGCACTACAAAGGATTTGATATTTTGGTGAAGGCCTGGAACCAAATCTATCATAAATACCCTGAGTGGAGATTAGAAATAGCAGGCCTATGTGACAGGCCCAGGAATTATCTTCGTATCGTAAATCTAATTAAAGATTTCAAAATTGAGGATAGGACAAAACTATTAGGTTATCGTACAGATGTAGAACAACTGTACCGTGATTCGGAAATCTTTGTGCTAAGTAGCAGATACGAAGGTTTTGGATTGGTACTGATTGAAGCCATGAGTCAAGGATGTGCGCCCATAGCATGTGATTATAAGGGGAGACAAGGGGAGATACTGTGCCCCACCCCTACCCTCCCCCGTAGGGAGGGAGATAACAATAGCAGTCTGGATATATGTGAGAATGGTTTATTATGCGAACCAGAGAATGTGGAGGCATTGGCGCAGGCTATGGACAAAATGATCAGTGATGAAGATTATAGGCATAAAGTGCAACTAAATGCTGTAAAAAGAACTGAATTCTATAACCTGGAAAGAACAGGGGAACGTTGGGAAAAGTTTCTTGAAAAAGTAATCAAATTAAAACATTCATAATATGCAACCGATTGAATATTGTGTATCCATCAGAACTTTGGGTACTGCCGGAGATAAATATCAAAAAGAGCTCGACTCTTTGTTGGTCCAGACTTGGAAGCCTAAGAAAATCCTGGTCTATATCGCAGAAAACTATCCGCTACCCAAAGAAACAATTGGTATAGAGGAATACATTGTCTGCAAAAAAGGTATCGTAATGCAGCGGTCTCTCGACTGGAAAGAAATAGATACAGAATACGCTCTTTTCTTAGATGATGATATGGAGCTGGCACCTGATGCTGTGGAACGAATGTTTAAAGGACTTATAGAAAACGGTGGTGATTGTATTGCCACCGATGTGTTCGGAAATTATAAAAGCAGTCCTTTAAGGAAGGTTGCCATGTTCATGCATAGCTATTCACTGCCTCATTTTGACCAAAACTGGAACATCAAGATGCGCAGAAGCGGGGGCTATTCGTATAATAACCATCCCAACAGAGATATCCTTCCTACTCAAAGTGCTCCTTTCCCATGCTTCCTCATCAAAATGCCCGCTTATCATGCCATCCACTTTGAGGATGAACGCTGGTTAGACACACTCAAAGGAAACAGTTTCGATGACCGGATCTTCTTCTATAAATTGCACATCATGGGATATAAGGTACTAAGTTACTTTAACTCAGGAGTGGAACACTTGGATGCCAGAGCCGGTGGAAGACCTGATCCCACCAAAAAGATGTATTTACAGAAAAAAGTTCTTTTCGTGGAATGGTACCGTGTTTTCTATGACTTGAAACATATATCTGGATGGAACAAATTCCGAAATTTGATGGCATACGTCCTTCGTTTTTTCCTGGGATTCTTCTTTATGCTTATAGAAACTGTGGTCTATCGAAAACTAAATTATATTCCCGACTATTTCAAGGCGTTAAGCGATGGCTTGAAGTTCGTTCATTCAGAGGAATACAAGAGTATTCCAAAGTATGATGAATATATAAAATAGCTTCATTTAACCCCTCCTCTGCGAGGGGCTTTTTGTCAAAATTATATATAGGATGAAAATATCCTTTGTAACTTCTACACTGACCTCAGGAGGAGCTGAACGAGTTATCTCACTTTTGGCAAATAACTTTGCGGAACGTGGATACGAGGTGGAGATGATTGCACTGACAAGTATCTCACCAGATTATTATACGCTGAATCCAAAGGTGAGGTTTATCCATGCGGACAAAGTAAGCAAAGGGGGATTGCTTGGAGAATTGTGGTGGTTCCGCAAGCATATTAAAAAGGAACAACCAGATGTGGTCATTGCTTTTATGGAAGCGGTGTATGAGTTTGTGCTGTTAGCTCTACTTGGTACAAAAACACCTGTGATATCTTCAGAAAGATTAGACCCTGCTTTAATCAGTTGGCCAAGAAAAGTGCTACGATGGTTGCTTTTACCTACCGCTACAGCACATGTAGTACAGACTCAACAAATTAAGCAATACTATAATCAACGAATCCAAAAGAAGACTCACATTATCTATAATCCGGTAAATGAGAAAGTGTTTCAGGTTAAAGGTTATGGGTTAAAGGTTAAAGGTGAGGAGAGATTAAATAGGATTATCAGTGTGGGAAGACTGTATCCTCAAAAGAATCAAAAGATGATGATTGAGGCTTTTGCGAAGATTGCTCCTAAGTTTCCCGAATGGTCGCTTGTTATATATGGGGAGGGTTACTTGCGGAAAGACCTTGAGAGTTTAGTTGAAAGGTTAAAGGTTAAAGATAAGGTGTTACTTCCAGGAAGATGCGAGACTGTGATTGAAGAGGTAGCTAAATCAAAGGTATTCTGCCTATCGAGCGACTATGAGGGAATGAGTAATGCCATGATAGAGGCTTTATGCGTAGGGACTCCGGTTATTTCCACCAAAGTTTCAGGTACAGATGAGCTGATTCGTGATGGGGAGAATGGGCTGCTCGTGGATATTGGCGATACTGAAGGTCTTGCCAAAGCCCTTGAAAAACTACTTAGCAATCGGGAATTAAGAGAGAAAATAGGTAAAGAAGGACAAAAATTGGCGACTCGGTTCAAAACTGATACTATTGTTGATCAGTGGGAGGAGTTAGTTCATAGGTTAAAGGCTTTAGGTTAAAGTAAAGAGTTTAAAGGTTAAAGACTTCAGAATAAAGGTTAAAGGATAAAGTTGGTAGGTTAAAACTAAAATAACATGCTCGTAAACTCAATTATATTCTGGTTATTCTTTGCGGTATTTCTGCTGCCCTACTTCACGCTGATGCGGGGAAGCAATAAGATACAAAACTTGTGGCTATTGGCTGCAAGTTATGTTTTCTATGGGTATGCGGACTACAGAATGGTCATTCTTTTAATAATTGCCACGATAACCTTCTATGTATTAGGATTGGCAATTAATAAAGGAAAAAACTATTTGAACACAAAAAACACTGAAGAAAAGGACATTAGCACTGACAAACGAAATTCACTGAAGGAAGAGGGCGTAAAGAATAAGGAATCATTACACATTATACGTTACACATTACTCACTCCAAAAACATTAGCTGTTTTGGGAGTGGTACTGGGTGCGGGAATGCTGCTGTATTTTAAGTACCTGAATTTCTTTATTGAACAGTTTGCGGCATTGTTTGGATTGTTTGGACTGAAGACGAACTATAGTTCATTCAATATCATCGTGCCGATTGGTATATCGTTCTTTACCTTCAAACTGATAGCATATATCGTGGAGGTATATAAAGGGAATATGGAGCCATGCAAAGATTTTGTGACGTTTGCTACCTATATCGCCTTCTTTCCAACGATTATGTCGGGTCCTATAGATGCACCGAAACTGCTGATTCCACAGATGGCAAATGCCAGAATATGGCAGAACGACCAAGTGGCAGAAGGATTGAAACGGGTGCTATGGGGAATGTTTATGAAAATGTGTATTGCCGATAAGGTGTCGGGTTATACTGATGCGGTATTCAATAATGCCTACCACCATAATGCAACCTCCATTATTGCGGCTTCTGTTCTCTATACTTTCCAAATCTATGCGGACTTTAGCGGCTATTCGGAAATGGCCATCGGAACTTCACAAATCATGGGATTCCGCGTGACGGAGAACTTCATGCGACCATATTTTTCACAGAATGTAGGTGATTTCTGGCGTCGTTGGCATGCCTCACTGATGAACTGGTTCCGGGATTATATCTACTTCCCCTTAGGTGGCAGCCGTTGTTCAAAGGCAAGGATGTACTGGAACACGATGGTGGTGTTTATGGTGAGCGGTCTGTGGCATGGTGCCAATTGGACATTCATCTTCTGGGGAACGTATCATGGTTTGTTGGTTTGTGTGTATAAACTAACAAAGAAGACCCACCCCAACCCTCCCTGTTTAGGGAGGGAGGCCAATACCGCTGAAAAAATGGAGAACTGTAATAACAAGTCCTCCCTAAACAGGGTGTATTTAGGTGGGTATCGAGTTGATGGGACTAAATACCTGAACATCCTTATTGTATTCATATTGGTTACCATTGGTTGGCAAGTGTTCAGGTGCAATTCTTTCGGTCAGTTCGTTGGGTTATGGGAACGGATGTTCACTGGATTCGGA
>JAEEGL015417205.1_pt1 | contig 32821 bp, 28 predicted proteins | sample 9134231 | NCBI WGS metagenome assembly JAEEGL01 (sample SAMN16246548, study PRJNA631951) | gut metagenome | biome: gut microbiome; feature: rumen; material: fiber-attached | host: Bos | place: Iran: Karaj | collected 2018-10
GTTGGTAGAGCGCGTCATTGGTAATGACGAGGTTCATGGGTCCGACTCCCATCATCAGCTCCAAAGCAGAATCACCTGAATAGGTGATTCTGCTTTTATTTCGTGGGGAGTCGGCTGAGCGACCGTTTCATGCCGCACTGCGGCATGAAACGGTCGCTCAGCCGACTCCCCACGAAATAAAAACAGAATCACCTATTCAGGTGATTCTGCTTTGGAGCTGATGATGGGAGTCGGACCCATGAACCTCGTCATTACCAATGACGCGCTCTACCAACTGAGCTACATCAGCACGCAACGATTATTATAGCGAATCGTTGCTGTAAATGCAAGTGTTTTTTTCAATTTACTTTGAATTTATTCGAATTGTTCTTTTGAGACGGAATCGGGCAAGGGATTCGTACAATCTCTTGCCCGATCTATTATTGCAGCGCTTGCTTTAACGCATCCTCACGGAATTGATGTACATACAGGTCGTGATAATATCCGCCGAGCGCAAGCAGTTCCTCGTGCGTGCCGCATTCTGTGATCGCGCCGTTGCGAATCACAAGAATCCGATCGGCATTGCGGATCGTAGAAAGACGATGCGCAACGACGATGCTCGTACGGCCCTCCAGAACGGTCGTTATCGCATTCTGGATGATCTGTTCCGTTTCCGTATCGATCGAACTGGTCGCTTCGTCCAGTACAAAGATCTGCGGGTTCGCAAGGATAACTCGTGCAAATGAGATCAGCTGCTTCTGTCCGGTCGAAAGCCGCACGCCGCCCTCGCCCACGTCGGTATCGTATCCTTTGGCCTGATGGAGGATGAACTCGTCTGCGTGGACCATCTTCGCTGCGGCGGCCACTTCAGCATCGGTTGCATCCGGCCTGCCGAACCGAATGTTGTCTCGGATCGTTCCGGAGAACAGGTGCGGTTGCTGCAGAACGTACCCCAAATTCGATTGGAGCCACAGTTCGGAGCGCTCGCGGTAATCCTTTCCGTCGATCAGAATCTGCCCGGAAACGGGCTCGTAGAAGCGGCAGATCAGGTTCACAATCGTGCTCTTTCCGGCACCGGTCTCCCCGACAAGGGCGATCGTTTCCCCGGGCGCAATGTGCAGATTGAAGTCCTTCAGCAGAGGTTCACTTTCTTTGTAGTAGAAATCGACGTGCGAAAATGTAATCTCCCCGATCAACGGCTCCCAGTTTTCCCGCTTGGGTTCCATGGTCGTTCCGTATCGCGCTGCCACTTCCGGCGTATCGGTAATATCAGACTTCGTATCGAGCAATCCGATTACGCGTTCTGCGCTTGCTTGGGCGCTTTGCAGCTCGGCAAAGATGCCGGCGAGGTTCTGGATCGGATCAAACAGCCCGGAAGCGTACGTGATGAACGACACGAGCGTTCCGGCAGTGATTGCACCGAGAAAATACGGCAAGCCGGACAGCGTCGCGTTTACGGCAGCGCCGCCGAGCATCAGCGCGACAGCGGTAGCAATTGCGCTGAGCGAGATGATGATGGGGAAGAACGTTGCGGAAAGCACCTGCGCTTTTACAGATGCTTTCTTCATATCCGTTGAGATGGTTTCGAACTCTTTTGCGTTCGCTTCCTCTCGCACAAGTGTTTTGGTCGTCATCGCGCCCATAATGCCTTCGTTGAACGCTCCGGTAATGCGGCTGTTCTGCTTGCGTGCCGCACGCTGATACTTCAGAATCGCTTTCTGCAGGATGTAACTGATAATGGCAAGCGGCGGAACGACCGCAAGAACAATCAACGTCAGCTTCCAGTTGAACACAAACATCATGACGATCGAGAACACGATATAGAAACTGGACCAAAAGACGTCCACCATGCTCCAGGAAATCATCTCACTGATGCGCCCGATATCGCTGACCATACGCGCCATCAGATACCCGACAGAAGTTTTATCGTAGAACGAGAACGAAAGGTTCTGCAAGTGGAGGAATGCTTCCTGCCGGATATCGTAGGAAATAGCCATCTCGATATCGCCCGAACGCTTGATGAACAGCATCGTAAAGAAGGACTGTACAAGAATCAGAACGGCATAGCTGATGCCGAAGATCCATACGCCGTTGGTCGAAGGTTCGCCGCCCGGGTTGACAAACGTATCGATCGCGAATCGGGTCAGATACGGATAAAGCGCATCGATCACTGCAACGATGACCAAAGCAATGATGTCCTGCACAAGGGCTTTTTTGTTGCTAAGCGCGTAACGGAACAGACGCTTCCACAGCTTCAGGTCCACTTTTTGTCCCTGAAAATCCTGTTCATTGTCCATACTCATGCAACTTCGCCTCCTTTCTTCGGAGCGTCTTGAATCTCAGCAATTCTGCGGTAGAGACCATCCTCCTGCATCAGCGATTCATGCGTACCCATCTGCACGAGTTTGCCGTGCTCCAGAACGAGGATCACGTCGGCTTCGCATAGCGTTGTGATGCGATGCGAGATCAGGAAGAGAATGCCTTTTCCGCGCCGCGCGCGAAGCGATTCCCGAATCTTGGCATCCGTCTCGGTATCGACTGCGCTCATGGAATCGTCGAAGATCAGGATCGGGGCATTCTGCATCAGCGCCCGCGCGATGGCGACGCGTTGCTGCTGCCCGCCGGAAAGCGTTACGCCGCGCTCACCGACGATGGTATCGTATCCGTCGGCAAACTGCAGAATTACGTCGTGTACGGCGGCTTCCTTGGCTGCCGCAAACAGCTCTTCCTCGCTCGCATCGGGACGAACCAGCTGAATATTCTCACGGATCGTGCGCGAATAGAGGAACGGTTCCTGCAGTACGATTGCGATATTCTTTCGCAAGGTTTCATGATCGATATCGTTGATCGGCGTACCCGCCAATGAAATCGTACCCGAGGTCGTTGTATACAGGCGCTGAAGAAGCTGAACAAGGGAGCTTTTTCCGCTGCCCGTGCTGCCGAGGATTGCAACGGTCTGCCCGGCATGGACCGTGAAGCTGATATCGTCCAACACATCGTTCGGCGCATCGTATCCGAAGCATACGTGATCGAAGGTGATATCGCCTTCCAGGGAGACGTCTTTGAGATCTTTTCCGGGTTCTTTTTCCGCTTCGGCATCAAGAATCTCATTCAATCGGTTCAGCGAAACGGTCGCCTTTCCGAGATCGGCAAGGATCCTGCCGAGCTGTCGCACCGGCCAGGTGAGCCGATTCGTCAACGATACAAACAGATAGATGTTGCCGAGTGTAAAGGCGTCCGGGGTACCGTGCGTGCGCACATAGAAGATCACACCGAATACGAGCGTCAGCGCAATCTGAAGGTAGCCGATCGCATCCGATCCGCTCCAGTAGTACGCCATCAACCGGTTCAGGAATACATTCTTTTTCCGATAGTCCTTATTCAGCTCGGTGAACTTATCATATTCCGACCGTTGCTGCCCGAATGCCCGCACGACGCGAACACCGGTCAGGTTTTCCTGAATCGCTGTCGACAATGCGCCCTCGGCTTCATCGGCTTCGGCAAAGTACTTGCGTACGTACCGGAAATAGACAAAGCTCAGCGTGGAAAGGATCGGCAGCGTTACCATCGAGATCAGCGCCATTCGCCAGTCGATCAGCAACATCATCACGAGCGCGGTCACGAACATGACAACGATTCGGACGATTTCCATCAATTGATTCGAGATAAACCTGCGAACCGTATCAACATCCGAGGTGCAGCGCTGCACGAGATCCCCCGTGCTGACGTTTTTGTGGTAGTGGTAGGGGACGGCGTTCAGATGCCGATAAAGCACATCGCGCATCTTTTTTGCCATCTGTTCGGAGGCGAGCGATACATTGCGTCGCCGAAGGAAGGTAAACAGTCCGTTCAGTACCGTAAACACGAAGAACATCAGAGCGCAAAACCAGAAAGTATTCGTGATGCTGCTGTGCGCAGTGAGAAAACGGAACAACCAACCGGGGAGGGAAGGATCGTCTCCGAGCAATACATAGTCAAGGGCATAGCTTGTCACGTACGAGGTACAGTAGAGCGTTAGGATCGCAAGAATCACCTCAACGGCAGCGAGCAACAGGTACCGCTTCGAGCCGTGCAACGCGTTCAAGACAAGCGCCCGATTTTTATTCGGTTGTTTTTTCATATTTTATCAATTTGCCTTTATGTTCAAAATAGTAGAAACTCTTTCGATCGAGTCGAAAGGGACGGTATTGCGTCCCAATACGGAACGCGCAGCGTTAACGAATGCGCATTTTGGGTTCTCCTCTACATTCAATACAATTCCTGTGGGTTGATTTCCAGCTGCGCTGAGGCGCAAGCGAAATCCTGCGACGCATGGAACGCGTAGATCGTTCGGATTGCGTCCGGCAAACGTTTTGTGCGAAGCAGCTTGATCAGAAGCTGATACCGGACCTGCCCCGAAATCCGCGCGATCGGCGCTTCATCGGCAACGAGCAGAAGAATAACGTTCTTGCCGTCCGGTCCGAGCGCGCTGCGCAGAACGGTTTCCAATTGCTTCGCATATCCAAGAGCAGCTTTCGCGACGGTCTCCTCCTTCGGATCGGAGAAAACAACGCGTAAGAACAGTGAAAACGGAGGATACAGCATCTTCTTCCGCTCAGCGATTTCATACTGATAGAACGCCGGATAGTTCTGCGTCCGCGCAAACTGGATGACCGGATGCTGCGGAACATAGGTCTGCAATACGACACGGCCCGGAAGTTCGTCCCGCCCCGCTCTGCCTGCCACCTGCGTCAAAAGCTGAAATGTTCGTTCCGGTGCACGGTAGTCCGGCAGGTTCAGCGTCGTATCGGCGGCCACGACGCCGACCAGCGTTACGTTCGGAAAATCGTGTCCCTTGGCGATCATCTGTGTCCCGATCAGAACCTGTGCATGCCCGGCGGAGAACGCCGAAAGAATGCGATTGTATGCATCCTTGGTACGCATCGTATCGGTATCCATTCGAAGGCTGCGCACGGCAGGGAAGAGCTTGTGCAGCGCTTCTTCCACCTGTTCGGTGCCGAGTCCGAACTGCTTCAAAAACGGCTTCTTACAGTTTGGGCAAACGCTTGGCAGCGGCTTGGTAGCGCCGCAGTAGTGGCAGCGCGCGCGCCCCTCGCTCTTATGGTAGGTCAGCGAGATATCGCAGTTATCGCATTTGAGTACATATCCGCAGCTGCGGCAGGATACAAACGTCGAGTATCCGCGTCGGTTGATAAACAGCATGGCCTGCTGGCCTTTGGCAAACGTTTCGGCAAGCAGCTCTACCAATCGATCGGAGAAAATACTGCTGTTTCCGAGCAGAAATTCATCCCGCATATTGATGACTTCCACCTCGGGAAGCGGTCTTCCGGCCACGCGGTCCGGGAGCGTACAGAGGGCATACCGTCCGGAGAGCGCCCGATAATAGGTAATCAGCTGCGGCGTCGCACTGCCGAGGACGAGCGCGCCTTGCGTATCCTTAATGCGCTGAGCAGCGATATCGATCGCCGAATATTGCGGCATTTTCTCGCTCTGGTAGCTGGATTCGTGTTCCTCGTCGATGATGATGAGCCCGAGCCGCTCCATCGGTGCGAAAACCGCGCTGCGCGCACCGATCGCAATATCAGCCATGCCGAGCCGGATGCGTCGCCATTCGTCAAATCGTTCGCCGGCGGAAAGGTGGCTGTGCAGTACGGCAATCCGATCGCCGAAACGTCCGCGAAAACGCCCGACGGTTTGCGGCGTCAGCGAAATCTCCGGAACCAGTACAATCGCTTGTTTTCCTTCTGCAATGCAGTCCCGAATGGCGCGAAGGTACACTTCTGTCTTTCCGCTGCCGGTTACGCCATGCAGCAAAACAATATTGCGTTCCGAATGGCTGCGCGCTTGCGCAATCGTTTCAATCGCACGTTTTTGCGCAGGAGTCAGTTCATGTTCGACCTCGGAAAGCACCGGGGTATCCGGCGCACGGAATACGCCGGCGGTTCCTTCCGTCAGAACACCCTTCTCAAGCAGCGCGCGGATCGCGGACGCGGCGCCCGGAAGCAGTTTGCCGACCTCGTTTTTCGGTATCTCCTTTGCATCTGCAACGATGCGAAGCACCGCTTGCTGAACCGGCGCGCGTTTTCGGATCGCAATCTGCTCTTCCACGTTGATGCCCTCTCGAACCGAGACGGTCATAACGGTTTTTTCCCGAACGCGCTGTCCGCGCAGTTGTGCAGGGATCATGCAGGCAAGCGCATCGATAAACAGACAATGGTATGCCGTATGCATCCAACGCGCAAGCCGAATTTGTTCTTCGAGCAGGACAGGATAGGGTTCGATAATCCTGGCAACATCCTTAATAAGCGCAGGATTGAGATCGGTTGTCTCTTTCAAGGAAATCACAAAGCCTTCCTTGAGCCGATCCCCCATGCCGAACGGAACAAACACATGATGCCCGACGCGCACGGGCAGCGCTTCGGGGATCCGGTAGGTGAAGAATCGGTCTACCGCGCTATGGTTGATGTCGACAACGATCTCTGCGTACATAATGAAAGAAAAAAAGCCTGTTACGCAACCGCAACAGGCATCTCAAGAACACTTCCGGGGATGAATCATTGCCCTTCTTCGGGCGCAGTTACGGTAATTTCGTCGTTATAGAGTTCTTCGACGGCAGCCGAAACGGGCTTTCTGCCGTTCAGCTTCTCGGGATGCTCCTGCAATTGACGTGCACGCTTTGCCACAGCGGTAACGAGCAGATAGCGGCAGCCGGCTTTCTGGACCAATTCATTCAAAGCAGGGCGATTCATCATGATTCTATTCCTCCTAAAAAGTTGTTGATGACTTCGGTATTGTGAGGGACGGAGCAGCGCTCCGCAGCAACGATCGCTTCCAATTCGCGAACGGCTGTTTCCAGATCGTCATTGACGATCACATAGTCGCAATTGGGCATATCCTTGAGTTCGGCATACGCTTCTTGCGTACGACGCTCGATCTGCTCAGGGGTCTCCGTTCCGCGGCCTTCGAGACGCGCTCTCAGTTCCGCAAGGGACGGGGGAGCAATAAAGATCCGGATGGCTTCCGGAAAAGATTGCTTGACTTTCCTTGCGCCGTTCACGTCGATTTCCAGAATGACATGATTTCCGAGCGCAAGCTGTTCGGTCACATACGCGCGCGGCGTTCCGTAATAATTCATTCCGAACACGTGCATGTATTCGAGAAACGCATCTTCATCGATCATGCGGCGAAATTCTTCCGGCGTTTTGAAAAAATAGTGAACGCCTTCGACTTCACCGGGCCGTGGCGCGCGCGTTGTTGCCGAGACAGACATCCGAACCTCCGGGTGGCGTTTCATCAATTCGGCGTTGATGGTCCCTTTTCCGACGCCCGCAGGCCCGGAAACGACGAGCAGCAGCCCCGTTGTTGCTTGCTTCATACTTCCTCCGATTGTGTTTCTTCGTTCCATTCGGCGCTCAGCCGATGCGCGATGGTTTCGGATTGCAATCCGGATAAAATGATGTGCTCGCTGTCCATAATCAGCACGGCACGTGTTTTTCTGCCGCAGCTTGCGTCAATCAAGAGATTGCGCTCGCGTGCGTCTGCTATAATTCGTTTGATCGGAGCGGAATCCGGACTGACGATCGCGACAATACGCGATGCCTGAACAATATTCCCGAATCCGATGCTGACCAGTTGCGCGCTTTTCATACCGTTACTCAACGTTCTGAATCTGCTCACGCAGCTTTTCGATTTCCGCTTTGCACAGAAGAACGGTGGCGGTCAGCTCCGCATCGTTCGCTTTGCTTCCGATCGTGTTGCACTCCCGGTTCATTTCCTGAATCAGAAAATCCATTTTCCGACCGATCGGTTCTTCGGCCTCGAGGTAGGAACGGAACTGAACGATATGGCTTTCCAATCGGACAAGTTCTTCATCGATGCAGGCGCGATCCGCAAACAACGCGACCTCGGTAGCAAGCCGAACACGATCGACTTCCGTTTCGCCGAGTGCCTGCTCGATCCGCTCTGTCAGCTTGCGGCGATATTCCTCCGCAACCATCGGCGCACGCAGAACGATCATTTCCCGGAACGACGCCATGCTGTCCACCCCTTGCGAGAGCGCAGCTTTGAGCCGTTCGCCTTCGGCAGCCCGCATACGTTCGAGCGCATCTACCGCAGCGTTCGTCGCTTCCAACGCAAGAGCGTTGATCGCCTCGTCGTCCTCATCGGCGGCGATGATCTCGGTTACGTCCGGCAAGCGAAGCACGTTTGCGATCGTCAGATCATCGCGGAGACCGAGCGAAGTCGGGATTGCGCGCGCAGCGTGGACATATGCTTCTGCAAGCTGCGTATCGACCCGAACGGTCTTTGCGTCGGAACGCGTATTGCGATAATTCAGATAGACATCCACATGCCCGCGGGATAAGCGATCGGAAAGCACCTTCCGGATCGTATCTTCGGAACAGGAGAGCATCCGAGGAACGCGCATGCCGATATCGAGAAAACGGTGGTTTACGCTTTTCAATTCCACAGTCAGTTCGCGCCCGTCCAAAGAAGCAACGCCCTTACCGTACCCGGTCATGCTTTTCATCTTCCGTATGCTCCATCCGAATTTTCCTTATTTTATCACATCAGAGCAGATAAAAACAAGGGCCTCGGACGATTTTTCGCCCGAAAAGCCCTTCTCTTACATGGATTTTACGATCGAATCGCTTTTCAATAGAAAAGTTTTGCGATCGGACTGTCCGCATCCAGAATCAACGTTTTCTGTTCTCCGGTCATGGAATCCTTCAAAGCGTCGATGGCGATCATAAAGGTATAGAAATCAGCCTCTTCCTCGGTATCATAGACCTCCGAGAGAATCCGCATGTATTCGGCATCGCCTTCTGCACGGATCGTTTCCGCTTTGGACTGCGCTTCCGAGAGGAGAACCTGTACCTCGCGGTCCGCCGCGTTGCGGATCTGCTTCGCGTCGGCATTGCCTTCTGCGGTGTAGGATGCGGCAATGTTGTTGCGTTCGGAGATCATTCGCGTATAAACGGCATCCTTGTTGTCATCGGGCAAATCGAGGGTTTTGGTTTCGACAGCCAGTATTTCGATCCCGTACCGGTCAAAGCTCGAACCGATGTTCTGCATGACAAGGCTGACGATGAGCCCATCTCGTCCGGAGATGATCGCTTCCTGATTCTGCGAGGAGATCACGGTTTTCAATGCGTTGTAGACGTTCGCGTTGATACGGCTTTCGGCATTGGTGAGACTGCCGGAAAGCGATTCAATAAACAACCTCGGATCGCTGATTCGCCACATCGTAAACGAATCGAGCACCATCGAATGTTTATCGGCTGTGATAACGTCGCTGATCGGAAGGTCATAGAGCAGAACGGTTTTCGGCAGCGCGGTAACGGACTGGACAAACGGCGCCTTAAAGTACAGGCCCGGTTCGGACTTGATATCCTTTACGGCGCCGAACTCCAAAACAACACCGTATTCATTTTGCCGGACCACGTAGAACGAGGAGAATGCAACGATCAGGACGATCAACAGAAGCACACCGATCCCGATCCAGGAAAGAATTTTACGAATACTCATGGTCGTTCCTCCTTATTCACCCAAGTCCTGCGTCTGTTCGCTGACTTCCAACATCGGTTCCAACGGCAGGATGGTCTGTACGGCATTGCCGTCCTTGCCCATGATGATCACCTTCATGCCAGGGAAGATCTCGCCGATCGCTTCATAGAACAACCGCTGCTTCGTGATTTCGGGGTATTTGGCATACTCTTCAAACAGTTGGCGGAACCGGGAAGCTTGGCCCTGCGCGTCGTTGATGCGAGCAGCCTTATACGCTTCTGCCTTTTGCAAAATCTCGTCCGCATCGGCTTTGGCGGCCGGCAGAACTTCATTTGCGTACTTGTTCGCGTTATTTGTTGCCGTCTCTGCATCCTGTTTTGCGGTCTCCACGGCTTTGAATGCTTCCTGAACCGCGGCTGTCGGCGGCTCGGCATCCTGTATCGTGATGGAAACGAGTGTGATGCCGAGATCCTCCTGCTCGAGCCGCTTGAGAATCTTCTCTTTGATCGAAGCCTGAATCTCACTCTTTCCGGTGGTAATCACGTCGTCAACATGATAGAGCCCGATCGTATCCCGAATATAGGACTGGCACAGCATTTTGAGAATTCCGACCGGATCCTCGGAACGATACAGATACTTGACGGGATCCGTCACGCGATATTCCACGTAGAAATCGACATTGACAAAATTATAGTCGACGGTGATCATGACCGATTCACTCGGAATCGAAGCGGTCGTACGGATGTCGTAGCCGATTGCAAAGCCCTTCGTCGCTTTTGAGACGATCTGCTTGCTTTGAATGAACGGGATTTTCACCTTTAAACCGGGATCACTGACAACGGTCGGTTTCCCAAACGTTGTGATCACGGCAAATTCGTCTTCATTCAGCTCATAAAAGGAGCTGAACAAAAGCACCAGAAGAACGATCGCAAGGACGCCGAATAGGATCGACGTACGAATGATCCTTCCCCGCTTGGAATAGTCTTTGACGGGTGTGTTTTCCATAATGGGATTCCTTTCTGCATGAGTTTTGGGACTGTTATCCCTTGATGCGCTCCAGAAACTGCGCTTCATTGAAAACGGGGATGCCGAGCGCCAACGCCTTGTCGAGCTTGCTGCCGGCGGCCTCGCCTGCAACGACAAACGAGGTCTTTTTGGAAACGCTGCCGGCCGCCTTGCCGCCGTTTTGTTCAATCAAGGATTCGGCGTCCCTGCGGGAGAGAGAGGGGAGCGTACCGGTTACGACAATCGTCAAGCCCGAGAGCGGCTGAGTGCCGGATCCGATCGCTTCTTCCGTGGGTTGGATACCGCGAGCCAGCAGCAGATCGATCTGTGCGGCAATCGAGGGATCGGCAAAGAACGTAACAATATCGTTTGCGACAACCTCTCCGATGTCCTCAATCGCAAGCAGATCTTCTTTGGAAGCGGCGCGTACCGCAGAGAATGTTTTGAACGTTTTGGAAAGATCCTTTGCTGTTTTGATGCCCACATTCGGGATACCGAGCGCGAAAAGAAAAGCCGAAAGCGGACGCGTTTTGCTTGCTTCAAGCGCATTCAGGAGGTTCTGTGCCTTTTTTTGACCGAAGCGTTCCAAGGCGACGAGCTGTTCATGCGTCAGCGCATAAAGCTCCGGAATCGTTTCGATTCCGAACGCATCGATCAATTGCTCGGCCGTCTTATCCGAAAACGTGTCGATGTCCATTGCATCGCGTGAGGCATAATGAGAAAGCCTTGCCGCAATCTGCGGACGGCAGGAAAGAGAGTTCGTGCAGTAGAGATGCGCACCGCGCTGTTCTACGTGTGCGCCGCATTGCGGACACCGGTCCGGCTTTACGACCGGAGCTTTGGGACAGTCGTTCGGTACTGCGCCGAGGATTTCGGGAATAACATCATTGCTGCGTCGAATGAACACACGTGAGCCGATCCCAACGCGTTTGCGCTGCACATCGTCCCAATTGTTCAGAGTGGCTTTACGAACGGTGACACCGGCAAAATCGACCGGCTCGACGTGCGCAAGCGGCGTCAGTTTCCCGGTCCTTCCGACCTCCCAGGTCACGTCCTCAACGATCGCGGTCGTTTCTTCGGCAGCAAACTTATAGGCCATTGCCCAACGCGGAAACTTTTCGGTCGCTCCGAGCTCATCGCGCAGCGCAAAATCGGTTGCCTTGATCACCATTCCGTCGATCAGAAAATCGAGAGAATCCCGCGTTGCTTCGGCAAGATCGATTTCCTGAAGCAACTCGTCGGCCGTATCGCACCAGCGTACATACGGAGAAACAGGGAAGTGATTCTCTTTTAGGAACGCAAGCATCTCGGCTTGATCGGAGAGCGTACGGCCTTCAATGGTGCCGACATTATAACAAAACACATCGAGCTTTCGAGCGGCCGTCACGGCGGGATCGAGATTGCGCAGCGCGCCTGCCGCAGCGTTTCGAGCGTTTTTCAAAGGCTCGTCGGCAGTCCTGTTGTACGCGTCGAGCACAGATAGCCGCATGATGCATTCGCCTTGCACCTCCAGCGTTCCCTGAAACGGGATGGAAAGGGGGATGTTTCGGATCGTTCGGATCTGCGGAAGGATTGCTTCGCCGGTGATGCCGTCACCGCGCGTTGCCCCTTGTACGAGTACACCGTTGCGATAGGTCAGATTGACTGTCAAGCCGTCAAATTTGTATTCGAGACCGAACCGTACGGGTTTTGCTCCGGCGGCTTTTCGGACCCGATCCACAAAGTCGCGCACCCCTTCGGCCGTTCGCACTTTATCAAGGCTCCAGAGCCGATGGATGTGTTGATGCTCCTCGAATTTTTTTAAGGGAGCGCCGCCAACGCGCAGCGTCGGGCTGTCGGGAAAAACGGTTCCGCTTTCGCGTTCAAGCGCCAGAAGTTCGTCGTACAGCGCATCGTATTCCGCGTCGGAAACAAGCGGCGCGTCCTGCTCATAGTACGCGACCGCGTAACGATTCAGAAGATCCACCAATTGGCGTTGACGATTTTCGGTCATAACGGCTCCTTCTACTGGGATGGTTATTCGGTTTCGAGCGGCGCAAACGCAGCAGCAAGCTTCTTGGTGACGCCGCTGTCAAATCGGATTTCAACGATCATGGCATTTCCGGTTCCGGAGAGCCCGGTAATCGTGCCTTTGCCGAAAACCTTGTGCCGTACCGTATCGCCGATATGCCCTTCAAACGGCTTCTTCGGCGCTTTCGGCGGTTCCGCCTTGGTCGGACGAAGCGACAGCGGAGAGGTCGGCTTCGGCGGCGTATAGGAATGGAAGGACTCGGCCGCAGGCTTTTCCGTTTCCCGGAACGATTGCCGAGGCTGCATCCGGCTTTGCGGAAGCGCATCACTCATCTCCGTCAGAAATACGGACGGCATCGCGCTTGTTCGGTTGCCGTAGAGCATACGCTGCCGTGCATACGAGAGGAACAGGCGCTCCCGCGCTCTCGTGATGCCGACATAGCAAAGCCGCCGCTCCTCTTCGAGCTTTTCCTTGTCGTAACTGGATTGCATGGAAGGGAAGAGCCCTTCTTCCAGACCGCAGAGAAAAACCGTCGGAAACTCCAGCCCTTTTGCCGCATGCAGCGTCATCAAGTTTACGCATCCGTTCTCTTCATCGACGGAATCCGCCTGCGAGAACAGGGCAACGTTCGTCAAAAACGATTGCAGAACATTTCCTTCGGGGTCGGAATACGATTTTTCAAACTCTTCCATGTAGCCGAGCAATTCTTCAACCGTTTCGGCTCTCGTTTCATAGTTTCCCGTTTTATCGGCTTTCAGATATGCGCCATACCCGATGGTTTCCAACAGATCTTTTGTAAAATCCGACAGCGACATGCGCATATATTTCCCATACAACTCCGTGAACAGATCAAGGAACGGGAAGAACTTCGTGGCAATGCGCGCAGGCAGCTCGCCTGGATCGGCAGCTGCGCTCATCAAAGGCACTTCATGCTCACGCGCGTGGGCAATCAGAGCAAGGATCGATGTTGCGCCGATTCCGCGCGACGGAAGATTGACGACACGCAGGAACGCTTCATCATCTGCGGAATTCAGAATCAGTCTCAGATATGCAAGAATATCCTTGACTTCCGCTCGGGAGAAGAACGAAATTCCGCCGTATACCCGGTAAGGAATGCCAAAGCTTTTCAGCGTCATTTCCAGAATACGGCTTTGCGCATGCGTGCGGTATAGGATCGCAAAATTGTCGTATCGTTGGCCGGCGCGCATTGCGTTTGCAATGCGTGAGCAGATATAGGTCGCTTCGTCACGCTCATCGTCCGCTTCATGCACGTCGATCTCATCGCCGCCCTTTTGCGCGGTCCAAAGCCGCTTCTCTTTCCGACCGTTGTTGTTCTGAATCACGGCGTTGGCGGCGTTCAAAATTTTCTCGGTCGAGCGGTAGTTTTGCTCAAGCCGGATCACCGTGCAGCCCGTAAAGTCCTTCTCGAATTCCAAAATATTCCGGATGTCCGCTCCGCGCCAGGCGTAGATGCTTTGATCATCGTCTCCGACGACGCAAAGGTTCCGATGCTTTGCGGCAAGGAGGTTGACAATGTGATACTGCGCAAGGTTGGTATCCTGATACTCGTCGACGAGAATATAGCGGAAATGATCGCGATATTTTTCCAGAAGATCCGGACAGGTCTCAAAGAGCTCAATTGTCTTCAAAAGCAGATCGTCAAAGTCCAGAGCATTCGCTTCTTTCAGCCGCTTCTGATAGAGCGAAAATGCCTCCAGAACCTGTTTCGGTTGTGCGGATTCGGAAAGGTATCGTTCGGGCGTTAAGGAATGGTTCTTTGCGTCCGAAAATACGCTTGAAAGCATCCGCTTCGAAAAGACTTTATCGTTCAGATTCAGATCCTTGATGATATGTCCGATCAACGATTGCTGATCGGCATCGTCATAAATAATGAACGCCTTCTTGTAGCCGAGTCGCTCAATCTCCGCCTGCAAAACGCGGACGCAGAATCCGTGAAACGTAAATACCCAGATCGATGCTGCGTCCTGCTCGACGAGCGCGTTGACACGTTCACGCATTTCTTTGGCTGCTTTATTGGTAAACGTCAGCGCCAAAATATGATAGGGCGCAACCTTCTTTTCTTCAATCAGATACGCGATCCGATGCGTCAGGACGCGCGTTTTTCCGCTTCCGGCACCGGCCAAAACCAAAAGCGGTCCCTCCGTAGTCGTAACCGCCAATCGTTGTTGTTCGTTCAGTTTGGAAAGATCCATTCTTACCCCCTTGAAAGCTCTTCCGTCCCACGGAGCAGCCTGTCCCACACCAAATCGTAAAGAGATTCGCTCTCCTTTGCCCAACGGCTTCTCATGGAGAGCGCAGCCTCTTTGGAAGCCACGGAGAGCGTTATGCCGAATACCGTTTCTTCCCCGCTCAAAACAAGCAGTTCGAGCGTGTATCCATCCCGCTCGTTGCCGGAAAGACGCGATGTCGTCTGCTTCTCCCGCAGGAAAGACCCTTTCGCGTCCGACACGGTTCGATCGATGCTGTCCCGCAGCGTGATGGGAATGGAATCGGAGAAGAGCGCGAGCGATTCCTGCCCGGAGGCCGTCAGCCCGTAACAATCTCCGTACGGGCGAACAAAGGACGCGACAAAGCCATCCGTTTCGAGCTCGGGAAGAATCGTTTCAAACGCAAAAAACGTCATGCTGTCGGTCCGATCGACGATCCGATACAGTTGATCGTGCGTCAAAGGCGCATCTGCTTTCGAAAGGATGTACAGCAGGATGAGTTTGTTTTTCGTATCTCCATGGGTGAAAAAAGGCATTGCAGAACCTCCGATCGTAAAAAGAGTATAACACAGTTTTGATCCTTCGGCAATGGATTTTTCGGTGATTTTGATGTTGTATGAGGATTTTATCGTTAGAAAAACATGCCGCAGGTTGTTTCCCTGCAGCATGTTGAGTAAAAAGTGACAATTGCATTACTCGGATTGCTTTTCATCCGGATGAAGCTCCATCCGCTCCACGGTAAAACCGCGGCCGCGAACTTCTTTTACTTGCGTTACCGTAATAAATGCAAGCGGATCGATCGCATGGATCAATTCGGTTGCCGCGTACAGCTTCCGCTGCGGGATAACACAAAGAACCCCTTTTTGCTCCTGCTTGAGCAAGCCGGTTTCGATTGCCGCCATCGTAACGCCTGCCTGAAGTTGGTTCAAAAGCGCATCCCGTACTTCTTCAAACCGTTCGGTCACAACGAAGAGCTGAATCTGGGATTTGCCGAGCACCATAACCTGATCCAGCACCATGCTTTCAAGAAGCAGAACGAAGATGCCGAGCAGCGTTTGCTCCGTCGGTACAAACAGCGCTTGACCGCCGATTACGAGGAAATCACTGAGCCAAACAAAGATGGCCACCGATTTGTGCGTCCATTTGGCGAGAATCAACGCAACAATATCCATTCCGCCCGTGCTTGAGCCTACGCGCATCACCAATCCAAGGGCAATGCCCATCAGAACGCCGGCGAAAATGGCGGCAAGCAGAGCGTTTCCGGTCAGCCTGTCGATCCCCGGGATCCGTTGGAACAGCGCGAGGAAAGCGGGGTAGAGGAAGGAACTTGCAACCGTCGTCATGGCAAACTTGCGGCCGAGAATCAACCAACCGGCAAGCAGCAGCAACACGTTGAGAATGAGAATCAGAACCGATACATCCAGCATCGGAAACAGGTGATTCAGAACGATGCCGATGCCGGTGGTTCCACCCATCAGGATGTTGTGCGGAATGATGAACGCCGCTACCAAAAAAGCAAGAATTGCGTTTCCGCCGAGGATACAGGCGGTTGTAATCAGCAGCTTTTTGCGCGGATGATCGTATGGTTTCATTGCAACACCTCAAATTCCGCCTGCGGGCGGACGATCGGTCAGAAAGCAAAGTTTCCGTTTACAAAGACCGGAATTTCGGTACCGTCAAATGTCGTTCCGACGATCGAAAGATCGCGCGTACCGACCATGAAATCAACGTGGGTGATGGAGTCGTTCAACCCGGCAGCGGCAAGCTCGGCTTTGCTCATCTGCGTGCCGCCTTTCAGCGTGGATGCATAGGCTCTTCCGAACGCGAAGTGACAGGAAGCGTTCTCATCGTACAGGGTATCGTAGTAAAGAATACCGGATTTGCGGATCGGCGAATCAAACGGCACAAGCGCCACTTCCCCAAAATACGACGCGCCTTCATCCACCGAGATTGCATTCAGAAGCACTTCTTCGCCGCTCGTTGCGTGCGCTTCAATGATTTTTCCGTCCTTCATCGTAAAGTGAATGTTCTCAATAACGTTGCCGTCCCGGCAGAGCGGCATTGCGGCATATACTTCACCGTTGATGCCGGTCTTCTTCGGCGCGGTGAAGCATTCCTCGGTCGGCATGTTGGGCATATACGGCTGACCGGAGGCTGTTACGTCGCCGCCGGCTTCCCAAATATGGTTCTCGGCAAGTTCCACGACAAGATCGGTACCGAGCGAATTCGTGTAGTGCAGCGATTTGAAGTTGTAGTCGTTCAGAATCTTCATATGCCGGCGCAGGTTCGCCGCATGCTGTTTCCACGCTTCCACAGCCGTGCCGTCACCCTTGACGCGCACTGCCGCAAAAATCTTCTCCCAAAGCGCATCGACTGCTGCCGCTTCATCCAGGTCCGGAAACACCTTCTTCGCCCACTTCGGGGAAGACAGGCAGCCGATTGACCATGGAAACATATTCTTCGCGGAGAGTTCGCGGTATGGTTTTTGCGCTTCGCCTGCCGTTTTGTTTGCACGCAGGATGCGATCCGGATCGACGCCGAGCAGATTTTCGGGGTCGTTCGCCCGTAAATGCAGGAAAGCGGCCTGCTGCTTGGCAAGCGAGTAAAACATATCCGCACGCCACTGCGGGAATTCAGAGAACACCTGTTCGTCTGCACGCAGATACTTTGCGCGCGTCATATAATCATCGGACCAGACGTTGACCACTTCCCGTGCGCCGAGATCATACGCCGCATCGGCGCAAAGCCGCGCAAACGGTGCGTGCTCAACCGGGCAGAACAGAACGAGCGTCTGTCCCTTCTGTACGTTTACGCCGACTTCCATGAGCAGGCGTGCATATTCCTGTAATTTCTGGTGCATTGTTTCTAACCCTTTCTCCATTGGTATGTCCAGTATGCCATAAAATTTCGATTTTGTGAACCGTTTTTTTTGAAATTCCCGATTTCAGTTTCATTTTCACGATTTAACCGCTTCCGATTCGAGTTTCGTCGAAACGAACATTCGACAGCTTCCGTATGCTACACTTTCGAAAAACGTATTGTGGAGGCAAGAATGAAGCATCAACGATTGCTTGGTTTTCTATGGCTTGCACTGCTGCTCGGAGCAGCGGTTTTCTGCATCCTGTGGGGACGCGTTCCCACCAAAGGCACCCAGGCATACCTCGGCGCAGAGCCGACGATGTATGTCGTCGCAATCGAGATCACCGCCGATGCGACGCCGCGTTTGACGGCGCTGCCGATTCCGACTCCGGCGCCGACACCCGTTCCTACGGAAACGCCCGATCCCGCGCCGTTCACGTTTTTCTGGTATTCGGATACGCAATACTACGCTTATAAGCGGCCGGAGATCTTTCGTGCCATGACAAGTTGGTCGGTGGAGCATGCGAAGGAATATAACGCGTTAGCCGTTCTGCATACGGGCGATATCGTGGACAACCATACCTATGAACGACACTGGAGAAACGCCAAATCCGCTCTCCAGACCTTGGAGGGAAAAATGCCTCTATACTGTGTAGCCGGGAACCATGATGTCGGCGCAGACACAGTGGATTATACAATGTATAAGGAAGCGGGATTCTGCTCCATTACCGACCGCAAGCAGCTGTATCGGGACGGTGTCTGTTGGATCCAGCCGATCCCGCAAAAACGGTTGCTTCTTGTCGGAATCGGATGGCAAAAGGAATCGACCTATCTTGACTGGGTGAAGCAGCGGCTCTCCGAGTATCCCGATTACACCGCCGTTCTTTTGGTCCACAGCTTCTTAGAAGACAACGGCACACTGACCGACAACGGCAAGCTTGTTGAAGAATCGATCCTACGGGAAGCATCCAATGTACGTCTCGTGCTGTGCGGACATAAGGACGGATCGGTCCGCTGGCAAAACGTATACGACGATAATACGCGGGTCGTGAATGCGCTGATGTATAACTTTCAGGACGATAAGAAGAACGGGCTCGGATACCTGAGGATTCTGACCTTCGATCCAAGCGTTCGGACGATTTCCGTCATAACCTATTCGCCATATTTAGACGATTACAATTATTATTCAAATGAGACGTTGGATACCTTCACACTCTGTAACGCGTTTTGAAACCAAAAGAGGCTGTTCCGCCCTTGAACGGAACAGCCAATTTACTTGGGTTGTGGTGAAAGAGGGGAAGCGGATGGTTATGCGATCATTCACCGCGAAGTGCAAGGATCGTCCGAATGATTCCCACGAAGAATGACAGCGATCCGGCAATGCCGATCAGGATAATGAGCAATCCCTGTCCCGCAAAAGCAGGCTTCCATTGGTGAATATTGCCCTTCCATTGCCCTTCCATTGCCCTTCCGAAGGCAGACCGTTCTTAACTCCGTAAATCACATACAACAGCGCGGCGACGAAAATGACCAGCAAAACGATACCGATGATCAATTTTCTTTGTTGAAGCAGAGCTGCGCATCTTGTACACCATCCTGTTGAATTCTTATTGCACGTCCTTCTTCATGCCGCCGAGGATCAGGTTCGTGAGGATACCGAGGATCAGCGCGCATGCAACTTCCGTCAGCGTGACGTTGCCGAAGCTCACGGAGAGACCGCCGACGCCCGCGATCAGAATGACGGACACGACGAACAGGTTGCGGTTGTTGTTGAGATCGACCTTCTGGATCATCTTCAGACCGGAGACCGCGATGAAGCCATACAGAGCGATGCAGACGCCGCCCATGACGCAGCCGGGAATCGTTGCAAGGAACGTTGCGAACGGACCGACAAAGCTGATGACGATTGCCAGGATTGCCGTTGCGAGGATTGTTACGACGGAAGCGTTGCCGGAGATTGCGACGCAGCCGATCGACTCACCGTACGTGGTATTCGGGCAACCGCCGAAGAGCGCGCCCGCAAAGGAACCGATACCGTCACCGAGCAGGGTGCGATGCAGGCCCGGATCTTTCGTAAGGTCGGTGCCGATGATCGAAGAGAGGTTCTTGTGGTCCGCGATGTGCTCTGCGAAGACAACGAACGCAACCGGAGCGTAAGCGACCGCAATGGACAGGATGTAAGCAACACCCTTGTTGAGCTGACCGACTTCCGGTTTTTCGGCAAAGAGTTCAAACAGTTTCTTGAAACCATCGCCGAACTTGAGGAATGTGAAGTCCGGAACCCAGGTGATGCTCTGGAACTTGGAGAAATCGATCACGACGAGCTCGGGAATGCCGGCGAGGTTGCCGATTACGGTGAAGAGCGAAGCGACGACATAGCCGGCGACAATACCGATCACAAACGGGATCATCTTCAGCATCTTCTTGCCGAAGACCGAGCAGAGCATCGTAACAGCAAGCGTCACAAGGCCGCAGACGATGCAGACATAGGGGGAAGCGGAGACTGCGCCGCCGGTCAGATCGCCGATCGCGTTGCCCGCGAGCGAGAGTCCGATAATCGCAACAGTCGGTCCGATGACGACGGCCGGCATGATCTTATCGATCCATTTAACGCCGACGAACTTCACAACGATCGCGATGATGACGTAAACGAGACCCGCAAACAGAGCGCCGAGAACGAGACCGACGTAGCCGAGCTCGACCGAGGAGTAGGCACCAGCAAACGCTGCAAACATCGAACCGAGGAATGCAAACGAGCTGCCGAGGAAGACCGGGCTGCGGAACTTCGTGAAGAACAGATACACAAGCGTGCCGACGCCTGCGCCAAACAGCGCAGCGGTTTGACTCATGCCGTTTCCGACAATCGACGGAACTGCGATGGTTGCTGCCATAATGGCAAGAAGCTGCTGGAGCGCGAACAGAATCACCTGTCCGAATTTCGGCTTGTCCTTAATGTTATAGACCAGATTCATAAAGTACCTCCATTTACTTTTTTGTACCTTTGGTATGCAAAAGACCTTTCGGTCGGATTGCCTTGTTTATTCGGCCTTTCGATTGACGGTAATCTCGTTGATCCCGTCGATCTCCGAGACGCGTACGCTGACGAACTCTTCCCGCGAAGTCGGAATGTTTTTTCCGACAAAGTTCGCCGAGATCGGAAGTTCCCGGTGCCCGCGATCGACAGCGACGCAGAGTTGAATCGCAGCCGGTCTGCCGAGCTCAATCAACGCATCCATAGCCGCTCTTGCCGTGCGCCCGGTATAAAGCACATCGTCGACCAGCACAATGACCTTCCCGTTCACATCGAACGGAATCACGGAACCGTTTACGATCGGCATATCGAAGCGTTCAACAAGATCGTCCCGATAGAGCGTGATGTCCAGTTCGCCGATTTCCACCTTCCAGTCCGAGAACTTCTCGATGTTCGTTTTCAATCGCTTTGCAAGCGGAACGCCTCTGCGCTTGATCCCGACCAGATACAGTTCGTTGACCTGCTCATTTCGTTCAATGATTTCATGCGAAAGACGCATCAGCATGCGATTCATCGTTTGTTCATCGACGAGCTTTCGTTCTTCCATGATATCCTCCGCACAAAAAAATCTTGCCGTTTTGCACGACAAGACAGAATTCGCCCTTACAGCAATATGGTGGCCTTGTCGGCATCTCGTACCGAATTAAAGGTTTCTTGGATCGTCGCTATCATAACATAGGGATCCGGATTTGTAAAGTAAAATCTGCGCGGATTGCATACTTTTTCGAAAAAGAACGAAAAACAGCTTCTTTTGGGGCAAGCACACGGCAAAACGACAAGATGTTGTGCTTGGACGGGTTTTTCTTGCTTTTTTTGGGGAATCGTTTTATACTCCTGTTGATGAAAACACGTTCGAAAAAACCGCTACGCGGCGCATTGATCCTGCTGCTTGCCACCGTTATCTGGGGGCTTGCTTACATTGCGCAGAGCGATGCCATGCAGTATCTCGGCGTCCTTTCCTATAATTGTATTCGCATTCTGCTCGGCGGAATCGTATTGATCCCGATTGTACCGCTGTTTCATAGGTTCGACCGTTCCTATCGCGCGCATTCTCCGGAGGAAAAACGGCAGATATGGCGCATCTCCATTGTCGGAGGAATTGTTTGCGGCGTGTTCATGGGAAGCGCAGCGACGTTTCAGCAATACGGCATCGCGATGACTTCTGCCGGAAAATCCGGTTTTTTGACGGCACTCTATATTGTTTTGGTTCCGATTTTCGGATTTTTGTTTCGCAGACGCGTTCCGTGGATTTCTGCACTCTGCGTCGGGATCGCTGTACTGGGTTCCTATTTTCTTTGCGTCAAGGACGGCTTTACAATTGAGCGCGGGGATTGGATGCTGATTGCGGATGCGGTCATGTTTGCGTTTCAGATCTTGTTTATTGATTTCTTCCTCGATCGCGGGGCGGACAGCGTTCTGATGGCCTGCGTCGAATTTCTTTCTGCGGGCATTCTGCTTTTGCCGTGGATGTTTCTGTTTGAAACCCCGCACTGGAGCGGAATTTGGGATGCGCGGTATACGATTTTGTACGCAGGAATTGCGTCCGGCGCTATCGGCTATACGATGCAGATGATCGGTCAAAAGGAATTGGAGCCTACGGCGGCTTCGCTGCTGATGAGTCTGGAGTCCGTTTTTGCCGCGCTGTTCGGATGGTGGCTGCTCGGAGAGCGGATGACCGGACGGGAATTGCTCGGATGTGTACTCGTGTTTGCGGCGGTCATTCTCTCACAGCTTCCGATCGGCAAACGGAGGGAAGAATAATGTTCGTGTATATTCTGCGCTGCAAAGGCGATACCCTCTACACGGGATTCACGCCGGATCTTGCGCGGCGGTATCGGGAACATTGCCAAAAGAAGGGCGCAAAGTACACGAGGAGTCACCCGCCCTGCGGGATCGCCGCTGCTTGGGAAGTGGAAGGAAAGAGCGATGCGCTGCGGCTCGAATATCGCATCAAAACGCTTTCCCGGGCGGAAAAAGATCGCTTGATTGAATCGGGTACGGAGGGAGAACTTTTCGGCATCCGGGCAGAACGAATCCACCCTGTTTTCGAATCGGAGTCCACCATTGTCGGTTGAAAATCCGCGGAGGGTATCTATGGCAAGAAGCATTCGTGCATGCTTGGTGTCGTTCTGTTTCCGCTGCCAGCGAAAGTATTCGGAGGATGGCGGAGCATTTTAAACGGGAATCTCTTCCTATGCAGGATGTGTTGAACCTGCTCTCTCCATGGGCGGATGTTACCATGAAAAGTTCAGGGACGACCCTTCCAATGCGTTGATGATCGGGGAGGACAAGAATCACGTTGATCCGATTCTTCCAATCCCGGAACCAAAACTCGCCATCGATCGGATCATGTAGAAAACGCTGTTCGATCCGGAATAAGAGCAATCCTTTGTCAGCAATCTAATTTGAAAGATTGTTGCTTTTTTTATAGAATTGCTTCGATTTCTCTTTACAACGGGATTGACCTGCGGTATAATTGTATACATGAATACACGAACACTGAAAAGCGTTCGAGAGGGAGCAAGAATATGCTGGAAATATCTCCGAAAACGAATCTGCTCGAACAGAGGAGCTATAAGTATTCGCTGCAGGATGTGGCGGAGCCGAACCTATATCGGGATATCTATGATTACGAGAGCGTCCCGAAGGTTCCGTTCAACCATCGCAGGGTTCCGATGGGCATGCCCGAAGAGATCTGGATTACGGATACGTCATTCCGCGACGGGCAGCAATCGGTTGAGCCGTACACCGTGCAGCAGATCGTTGATCTGTATCAGTTGATGAATCGGCTCGGAGGACCGTATGGACTGATCCGTCAGACGGAATTTTTCCTGTACAGCAAAAAGGACCGCGAAGCGATCGAGCGCTGCCAATCGCTCGGGCTGCGATTTCCGGAAATCACAACATGGATTCGCGCGAGCAAGGAGGATTTTAAACTGGTCAAGGACCTCGGCATTCGGGAGACCGGAATCCTTGTGAGCTGCAGCGACTATCACATTTTCAAGAAAATGAAGCTGACGCGCTCCCAAGCGATGAAGAAGTATCTGGATACCGTTTCGGAAGCATTTGAAGCGGGCGTTATGCCACGCTGCCACCTCGAGGATATTACGCGCGCCGATTTTTACGGCTTTGTTGTTCCGTTTGTCAATGAGTTGATGAAGATGAGCCGTGACGCGGGCATTCCGGTTCGGATTCGTGCCTGCGATACGATGGGCTACGGGGTTCCGTATACGGAGGTCGCCTTGCCGCGCAGCGTTCCCGGGATCGTATACGGCTTGCAGCATTACTCCGATGTGCAGAGCGAACTGCTTGAATGGCACGGACACAACGATTTCTACAAGGCGGTTGCAAACGCATCGACCGCATGGCTGTACGGCGCGTCGGCAGTGAATTGCTCCTTGCTCGGCATCGGCGAGCGTACCGGTAATATTCCGTTGGAAGCAATGGTGTTCGAGTATGCGTCCTTACGCGGATCCTTTGACGGAATGAACCCGACGGTCATCACCGAAATTGCGGAGTACTTTAAAAAAGAAATCGGATACAAAATTCCGCCGATGACTCCGTATATCGGCCAGAATTTCAATGTGACGCGTGCCGGCATTCATGCAGACGGGCTTCTGAAGGATGAGGAGATCTACAATATCTTCAATACAAAGAAGCTGCTGAACCGGCCGGCGTCCGTTCTGATCTCCAACACATCGGGGCTTGCCGGGATCGCATATTGGATCAATGAGAATTATCAGCTTTCGGCAAACGAGGCGATCGATAAGAACGATCCTTTGGTGACTGCGCTGAAACAATGGATTGACGTGCAGTTCGACGAGGGACGGCAGGCAGCGCTGTCTACGCACGAGATGGAACAAAAGATCGAAGAGCTGACGCATGGACGGCTGGCGCGGCTGTAAGGAGGGCATATGGAACATCGGATGATTTCAATTGCGGATCAGGTGTTCGAAGAATTGGAACGCCGGATCCTTTCCGGAAACTATGAACGGGGTGAGGTGCTGACCGAGCTGCGCCTCAGCGAGGAGCTGAGCGTCAGCCGTACTCCGATTCGTGAAGCGTTGAAACGGCTTGCGCAGGAGCGGATTATCGAGTTGACGAGCAAGGGGGCGCGCGTCATCGGAATTACGCGGGAGGATATTGAAGATATCTGCGAGATCCGGCTGCGGCTCGAAGGCCTTGCGGCGCGTTGGGCAGCGGAACGCGCGGATGAAAACGGAATTCAAAAACTGAAGGAGATTCTGGATCTGCAGGAGTTTTATACCGAACGAAACGATCCTGAAAATATCAAGACGCTCGACAGCCGGTTTCATCAAGGAATCTACCGGCTTTGCGGGAGCAATGCCATGCGCGATACGCTTGAACCGCTTCATCGCAAATTGTTGAAGTATCGGCGCGTTTCGGTATCGACACACAGCCGCGCGGTGGAATCGCTTTCGGAGCATCGCGCCATTTTTGACGCGATTGCAGCGCATGACGGCACAGGCGCGGAAGCGGTTACGATCCAACATGTTCAGAACGCACGCGACAGTATTTTAAGAAGGGAGACGCTTAACTGATGGGAGACACCATTGCACAGAAAATCCTGAAAGCGCATCTTTTGGAAGGAGACCTTACGCCGGGCGGCGATATCGCGCTGAAAATCGATCAGACCTTGACGCAGGACGCGACCGGAACGATGGCATATCTTGCGCTTGAGAACATTGGAATTGATCGCGTTCGCACCGAGCGCTCGGTGGCGTATATCGATCATAATACGCTCCAATGCGGTTTTGAAAATGCCGACGATCATCAATATATTCAGTCGGTTGCGAAGAAGTACGGCGTCTGGTTTTCCCGCCCCGGGAACGGCATCTGCCATCAGGTGCATCTGGAACGGTTTGCCAAACCGGGCAAAACACTGATCGGTTCGGACAGCCATACGCCGACAGCGGGCGGAATCGGAATGCTCGCGATCGGCGCGGGAGGAATGGACGTTGCGGTCGCGATGGGCGGCGGCGCGTATCATATTCCGGTTCCGAAGATGTTCCTTGTAAACCTGAGCGGCAAGCTTTCCCCATGGGTGACGGCAAAAGACGTCAGCCTCGAGCTTTTGCGCATTCTGACGGTCAAAGGCGGCGTCGGATCGATTATCGAATGGGGAGGGGAAGGTGTTCGGACCTTGACCGTTCCGGAACGCGCAACGATCACGAATATGGGAGCGGAACTCGGAGCGACCGCATCAATCTTTCCGTCGGATGAACAAACGCTCGCGTTCTTACGCGCGCAGGGTCGAGAGGCGGACTTTGTTCCGCTCCAAAGCGATCCGGATGCGGTTTTTGACAAAGTCATAGATATCGATCTTTCGAACCTGAAGCCGCTGGTGGCGTGTCCGCATTCGCCGGATAACATTGCTTCGGCGGAGGAAAAGAGCAATGTTGCGGTTTCGCAGGTGTGCATCGGAAGCTGCACGAATTCTTCCCTGCGCGATATGTTGCGTGTTGCGGCTATCCTGAAGGGCAAGCATATCGCAGATTCGGTCAGCCTCTCGATTTCACCCGGTTCCAAACAGGTCTTTCGGATGCTGGCCGATTGCGGGGCGCTCTCCGACTTGATTGCGTCCGGCGCCCGAATCCTCGAATGCGCCTGCGGACCTTGCATCGGAATGGGCTTTTCGCCTGTTTCCGGAGGAATCTCCGTACGCACCTTCAATCGCAGTTTTGAAGGAAGAAGCGGTACGCGGGATGCGCAGGTGTATCTGGCTTCCCCCGAAACGGCTGCCGCAACGGCGTTGACGGGATTCATTACCGATCCGAGGACGCTCGGCGCGTATCCTTCGGTTTCCGTACCGGAAACATTTTTGATCGACGACAGTGCGCTCTTGCCGCCTGCCTCGCCGGAGGAGGCGTCTGCAGTTGCGATTGTACGCGGTCCGAACATCCGCCCGTTCCCAAAGGGGGAACCGTTGCCGGATCGGTTGAAGCTGCCGGTCTCGTTGAAAGTCGGCGATAACATCACGACCGATCATATCATGCCTGCTGGCGCGAAGGTGCTTCCGTATCGAAGCAATATTCCCAAAATGGCGGACTTTTGCTTCGGCGTTGTAGATGAAACATTCCCGATGCGCGCAAAAGCGCTCGGCCGTTCCTGCGTCGTAGGCGGCAGCAATTACGGGCAAGGCTCCTCTCGTGAACACGCCGCGCTTGCGCCACTCTATCTCGGCGTGCGCGTTGTGGTTGCAAAATCATTCGCGCGTATTCACGCGGCAAACCTGATCAATGCCGGAATCCTTCCGCTCACGTTCGATGATCCGAACGATTACGATGCGCTGCAGGAGGGGGATGTGCTGACGTTTTCCAATCTGCATGAAGCGATCCATCAAGGAAAGGTAACAACGCTTCTGGAGCGTACGAATCGACCGATCGCGCTTTCCTATCCGCTCAGCAAACGTCAGATTCGGATTTTGCTTGCCGGAGGATTGTTGGCATATACCAAGGAGGCGGGTGTATGACAGAAGAATTTCGTATGAACCAAGCCGAAATCGATCGAGCGGTTGAACACTTTCGAAGCCTTCTGAAGCAGCAGATCCTTCGGGCGGAGCGACTTTCGGAGTCGGAAACAGATCGAGGGAACACATTCCCTAAAACGGTAATCGGTCTGATCGGCGGAGACGGAATCGGTCCGATCATCGTACAGGAAGCGAAACGTGTACTGGAATTTCTGCTGAAAGAGGAGCTGAAAAGCGGATCGGTTGAACTGAAAGAAATCGACGGGCTGACGATTGAAAACCGAATTGCGGCAGGGAAGGCTATTCCGGATGATGTGCTGGAAGCAATCAAGTCCTGCGATGTTTTGCTGAAAGGCCCCACAACGACGCCCTCCGGCGGAACGATGGAAAGCGCAAACGTGACGCTTCGCCGGGAATTGGATTTGTTCGCCAATGTGCGCCCGGTTTCGGTATCGTCTTTGGGAATCGATTGGACGTTTTTTCGCGAAAATACGGAAGGCGAGTATACGCTCGGCAGCAAGGGAATTGCAATCGGCGATGCGCTGACAATGGATTTCAAGGTGACAACCGAAGCCGGTACGCGTCGCATCGCACGTGCCGCGTTTGACTTTGCACGAAAGAACGGCAAGAATCATGTCGCGGTCGTGACCAAATCGAATATCATGAAAAAAACGGACGGGATGTTTTCCCGCATCTGCCGGGAGGTTGCGTCGGAGTATCCGGAGATTGAGACGGATGAGTATTATATCGATATCATGACAGCAAATCTGATCAATCCCGAGATGCGAAATCGGTTTCAGGTCTTTTTGCTTCCGAACCTTTATGGGGATATCCTCACCGATGAAGCTGCGCAACTGCAGGGCGGCGTCGGGACTGCAGGCAGTGCGAACCTCGGAACGCGCTATGCAATGTTTGAGGCGATTCACGGTTCCGCACCGCGGCTGATTGAGCAAGGACTCGGCTCGTACGCAAGCCCGCAGAGCATCTTGCAGGCAACCGTTATGCTGCTTTCCCATATCGGTATGCCAAATAAAGCGCAACGCCTCTCCGAAGGCCTCAAAGCAGCGGCCGCATTGTGCCCGATCGACGGAACTGCGGCGCATGCAACTTGCGCGGAATTCGGGGATGCGTTGTTGAAATGCCTCTTGGACCGTTGAACACCTCGGATCAAAACAATCAGGCGGAATGGATCGACCCTGCCGCCTGAATTTCATATGCTGTTTTTTGATTCCGATTTTTTTGAGACAAGCTCTTATTCGCTCCGCTCGAGCCAAAAGGAGATCGTCACATTCCCGTCGCCAAATGCATCCAGTAATTCTTCCCGTGTAACGTTTTCGATTTTCGCAAGGCGCGACAAGTCCCATGTATTGCGATCGTAATAGACCGTAATCTTGTTCCCCTGATATAAAATGACATCCCCCGGTTCCGTGGCAATGGGTTCATCGCTGCTTGGCAGAGTCCACGGAAGCGTGCCGACCTTCTCAAAGCTGCCGTAATCCTGCATTTCGACTTCGATTGCTTTACTGCCGAGCTTTTCGGCAAACGCCTTGGCCGATTCGTTTTCGGCGAGTGTTGCATAAAAGATCTTTTCCTTCGCCGAAATTGCAAGCGTCGGGGTCGCTTTCACAGTCGCTTCCTGCTCCGAAGTGACGATGGAGCCGGTCCATGTGTTGATTCCGCCGAACTCATAGAGGTTTGTGTATCCGAGATCAAACAATTTCTGCGCTGCCTGTTTGCTGCGATTCCCGCTGCGGCAGTAAATCAGGATGATCTGATCGAGATCCGGGAGCTCGGCAGGGCGCTCCGTTCCGATGCTCTCGTTCGGAATCAGGATCGCGCCCGGGATATGCCCGGAGTCGTATTCGTCCTGGCGGCGTACATCTACGGTCACATGACCGTCATTCTTTGCCATCATTGCCTTTGCGGTTTCCTGATCGATCTTGCGATAACTGTTCATTCCATCCTCTCCGTCCATAATCTGTCCCTGTGCCGTGCAGGCAATCAGAAGAAATACAATTGCAATCCATAGAATTCTGCAGTGTTTCATGCGTCACTCACTTTCTGAGAAACGTCTCGTCGGAGGGGTCTTCACAACTTCTGCCGGTGTAATATAGATGGACCGTGATTGCCATTTTTTCAATTACCTCCCTTTTTAGATGGTGCCTATAGATGCAGCATCCGATTGTATTGTAACGGAATCACACGAAAAAGTAAAGCTGAATGACAAAAAGAGGAACAGGAGGATCCATCGACTTGAACGAGTATCGGAGGCCAAAGCACGCATCTTCAAATCGGGTCTGGAACTCCCTTGCGAACCTTTGTCAGAAACGATATAATAAAAATCAAGGGGGCGAGGAGCGAGATGATGCGGGTGGCGATTGTTGAGGACGAGAACGCAGCGGCGGAGCGGCTCGAAGCATATCTGAACCGGTTTTCCGAGGAGAGCGGCGAGAAGGTAGCCGTCAAGCGGTTTTGCGATCCGGTCGGGCTGTTGAACCGGTACGCGGAGTTCGACCTCGTGCTGATGGATATTGAAATGCCGAACATGGACGGCATGGAGGGCGCTCGCCGGCTCAGAGAAATTGACCGCAACGCAAAGCTGATCTTCGTTACGAACATGGCGCAGTATGCGGCAAAAGGCTATGAGATTGACGCGATGGATTTTTTGGTCAAGCCCGTCGCCTATTCGGACTTTGCCTTTAAGATGAAGCGCGCATCGAACGCCGTGCGGATCGGGCGGGCAAGGGAGCTGACGATTCTGCTCCCGGGCGGAATGGTGCGTGAAAATGCCAACGAGCTTGTCTACGTTGAAGTGCTTGGGCACCGGCTGACCTATCACTTTATGGATCACGAGGTCGAGGCGCGCGGGTCGATCGGCTCGGTCAAGGAAACCTTAAAAGAGCTGAACCTTTTGATACCGCACAACAGCTATTTGATCAACCCGAAATTCATCGACCGCGTGCAGAGCTACACGGTTACGGTGAACGGCGTTGAGCTTCCGATCAGCCGCAACCGGCGCAAGGAATTCTTGCAGGAGCTTGCGGATCGGTACGCAAGGGGAGGGATCTGATGGAGCGCATCGTACAAATCGTGATCGGGATGCTGCTTCTGAGCCTGTTCCCGCTGAAGCTGCTGTTCGGCGAGCTGCTGTTTTCGCGTTATTGCAAGCGGCGGCCGCGCTTTGGGATGCGGCTTTGTGTGTCCGTCGTATTGCTGATCATATTGAGCGTTGCGCTGTATCTGCCTTTCCAGAATGCACATTGGCTTTTGCAGAACACGCTGTACTACTTTTTGCAATTTACCATCAGCGCCGCGCTGCTGGCATTTCTGATTGATGAATCGGTGACGGATGTGATCGTCTGCGCGGTTTCGGGCTATATGACCGAGCATATCGCAGCGCAGGTTTTCGAGCTGTGTTTCGGCTTCCTCAAGGCAAATATCCGCGAGGGAGACGTTGGGCGGTATTTGCTCTTCGGCAGTTTGCAGGCGGTCATCTTTTTTGCAACTGCGGCGGCGGTGTATTTCCTGTTTGCCCGCAATGCGACGGGCATCGGGGAATCAAAATCCTTAAAGCGCCGAATGCTGTTCCTTTCGGTGGCGACGCTCGGGATCATTTTGCTGCTGTCGAGCGTGCGCGATTATTACGCCGGCGAAAGCTATGCCCTTATGGCGATTACGCGTATCCTTTCGATCTTCTCCTGCATTACGCTGTTGTATATCCGCTACGATCTGCTTGAAAAATCGCAGCTCGAAAGCGAAATGTCGGAGCTTGAGCGGGTCATGGAGATTGAGCGCAAGCAGTTTGAGCAGAGCCGCGAAAACATCGAACTCATCAACATCAAGTGCCACGACATGCGGCACAAAATCGACGCGTGGGAGCGGCAGGGGATCGCGGTTGATCCGGGCGAGCTCGACGAAATGAAGGAGTTGATCGGCATCTACGACGCCGCGATCAAGACCGGCAACGATACGCTCGATGTGATCCTGTCCGAACACTCGCTCTACTGCGAAAAGCACGGCATCCGGCTCTCCTGCATCGCGGACGGCGAACGTCTCGGCTTTATGAGCACGGGCGACATCTGCTCGCTGTTCGGCAACGCGATCGAAAACGCGATTGAGGCGGTCAGTAAACTGTCGAATCCCGAGGATCGCATCATCAGCTTTCAGGTACGCGAGCAAAAGGGACTTCTGCTCGTTGCCGTGGACAACTACTATACCGGCTTGGTTTCGATCGAAAACGGACTGCCCAAGACCTCCAAGGGCGACAGCCAGAATCACGGCTTTGGCGTTCGCTCGATCCGGCGGATCGCGCAAAAGTACGGCGGCGAGGTGCGCCTAAGTGCCGATGAGATGTTCCATTTGACCGTATTGATTCCGATTCCTGCCAAGTAGGACAAAAAATGCACAGTTAGGACACTTTCCTTGTAAAAAGGAGTGTTCTTTTTTATAATATTTATGTAAAAATACAAATGGAGGGGACTATGGAAAAACCGAAACAGAAGATGGCAAACAGAACGCTTCGCAAGATTCTGATCCCGTTTATGGCGATCTTTCTTGTGCTGATTTTGATTCTGAATGCTGTGGGAAGCTTGGCCGGGGCGACGCTCGACACCTACCTCGGCGCAGGCGCAAAGAGCATCGTCGGCGGCAACGGCGCGGACGCGAATTACTATCCGACGACCTACAAGAACAATGAAGAAGCCACCGAAGCGGCGTATGCCGTGGCAAAGCGCGTTGCCGAGGAAGGCAGCGTCCTTTTGAAAAACGACGGCGTGCTTCCTCTTGCAAAGGGCAGCACGGTCGTTCCGTTCGGCTATGCGTATCTGAACCCGATTTACGGGCAGCTCACCTCGGGCGGCTCGGCCAAGTGGGTCATCAATCCCGTGACGCCCGAACAGGGGCTTTCGGCGTACACGATCAACACAAGCGCCGTGGAGCGGATGCAGGCGGCAGCGGTTGAGATTTTGACCGAAGCGCCCGGTACCAAGGAGGCCGGTGCGGCGGGCAGCATGCTCGGCGGAGACTGCAAGATCTATGAATACAATGCCTCGATCTATAACGCCCTTTCCGAAGTTCCCGGCTCTACCGGCGTCGTGTTTGTCACGCGCTCCGGTCAGGAGGGACAGGATCAGAAGTATGATGCGTATGCCGATGGCACGCCGCATTACCTTGCGCTGAGTGAAAACGAAAAGGGCGCGATCCGCGCGGCAAAGGCGGCCTGCGACAATGTCGTGCTCGTGCTCGTTTCCTCCGCGCCGATGGAGCTCGGCCCGGTCGTGGACGGCGAGCTCGAATGCGACGCGATTCTTTGGATCGGTCATCCCGGTGAGCGCGGCTTTGCAACACTGTCTGAACTGCTCGATGGTGACGTGAACCCGTCCGGCCGGACCGTGGACACCTATTCGCGCGATTTCACGAAGGACCCGAGCTATGCAAACCTCGGCCTGTTCGAGTATTCCAATCTCTTGACGACCTCCGGTGCGTATGCCTATGCGGACGGCCCGTATGCCCGTCGCTACACGGAGTAGCCGATTCCCGCACCGAGTGTGTTAAGGAGCAGATCGTCTATGTCTGAGGTTCTTTCAAAGAAGGGGAGCTGGAGGATCTCTATACATAACGAGATCAGTGCGCCGACGCCGATTACCTTCAGGAAAGAATTCAGTTTTTTATAGATGATCGGAAGAACGATGCCGCTTGGAATGAACATCGCCGTA
>JAEEGL016767903.1_pt1 | contig 32820 bp, 26 predicted proteins | sample 9134231 | NCBI WGS metagenome assembly JAEEGL01 (sample SAMN16246548, study PRJNA631951) | gut metagenome | biome: gut microbiome; feature: rumen; material: fiber-attached | host: Bos | place: Iran: Karaj | collected 2018-10
AAGGGCACCGGCGACGTGATCGTGGGCGAGGTTTCGATGTGCAACGACGACAACACCGACAATCGCTTCTACGACGTGCCGGGGCGGTTTCCGGCCACTGACGAGGACGAAGCCCCCTATCGCCTGCTGTGCAACGAGTACCCGAACGCATGAGACCGTGGTTTGACGCGCATGTGCATGTTCTAGGCGGCGGGCTCGATGCAACGGGCAAGCTGTGGCGGATCGAGACCGCCTACGGCTATACCGACGCCAATCTGCTTTCGGTCGAGGGCATGGACGACGCGGCGCAGAACGCGCTTGCGATTGCGTGGAAGCTGGACGGCGAGCGGGAGGCGGCCGAAACGGACGGCATTTCGCATCGATATGCGCTCGGCGGGCTGCATCACCGGTATGCGTATGATTACCGAAAAGAGCTCGAAACGCTGTGGGCGCTCGGCTTCGACGGGCTGAAAATGATCGAAAACAAGCCGACCGAGCGGCGGCGGTGGGGGATCGCGCAGAACGATCCCACGCTCGATCCGCTGTATGCCTATGCGGAGGAAAACGATATCCCGCTGCTGATCCACGTCAACGATCCACGCGAATTTTGGGACGAAAAACGCTGCCCGGCATGGGCACGGGACGCGGGTTACTTTTACGACGGCAGTTTCGTTTCGTTCGAGCAGATCCTTTCGGAATCGCTCGATATGCTGAAAAAGCACCCGCGCCTTCGGGTCTGCTTTGCGCATTTTCTGTTCCTTTCGGACGATGAGCCTGCGCTGCGCGACATTCTGCAAGCGTACCCGAACGTGTGTCTCGACGTGACCGCGGGCACCGAAATGTACCCGAACTTTGCGCGCGATCCCGCCGTGTGGCGGCGGTTTTTCGGGGATTTTGCGGATCGCATCCTATACGGCACCGACAACTGCGCGCCGATGAACGCGGAGGACAAGCGCATTGCGGACGTATTGAACAACCTCGAACGTCGGTTCTTTTTATCGCGCGATCCGATCCTGCTTTGGGAGGATACGGTGGAAGGGCTCGGCCTTGCACCGGACGGCGTACAGGCGCTGCTTTACGGCAACGCAAAGCGATTTTTCGGGGCGAAACCGCGCCCGGTGAACCGCGTTATCGCCTGTCGTTACTTAAGGGAACGGCTGTCCGATAAAAGTTTGCAGCTTACCGAGCGGGAGCACGAAATCACGGCAAAAACTCTTGCGAAATGCTTGCAATGAAAGAGCATTTCCGATATAATTTCATCATTAGTATCAGAGGGCGTTAAGGCGTATGCAGAAGAAAATTTCGATCAAGGATATTTCCGAACAGGCCGACGTGTCGATTGCGACGGTGTCGCGCGTGATCAATAAAAACGGCCGCTACTCTAAGGAGACGGAGGAGCGGGTGCTGCGCGTGATCCGGGAAAACAACTATCAGCCGAACCTGATTGCAAAGGGGCTTCGGGTGCAGCGCATGAAGAATGTGGGCATCCTTGTTCCGGATATCAAGAACGAATTTTTCACCAAGCTCGTTTATGAGATCGAGCGCAACCTCTTTGCCGCAGGTTATGAAACCTTCGTCTGCAACACCGACGAGGACGAATCCATCGAGCGCCAGCATCTGGCCATGATGCAGATGCAGAGCGTTTGCGGCCTGATCTTCATCGCTGGCAGCGCGCCCGCCGCCTCCGGCCGCAAGGAGCATATCCCGACCGTCTATATCGACCGCATCCCGGCCGAGCCCGGCCAAAACGACTGCATGATCACCAGCGACAACGTCGAGGGCGGCTACCTTGCAACCAAGGAGCTTTTGGAGCAGGGCGCGCGCCGCATCCTGTTCATGACAAGCCGCCGCCGCGTCTCCTGCTATGCCGAACGCTTCGAGGGCTATTGCAAGGCGCTCCGGGAATTCGGGCTAAAAGAAACCGACCGCATGGTGGTCGCGCTGAACTCCGTTCGCTATCAGGACGCTTACGACAGCATGAACGCGTTGTTGGACGAGGGCGCTTCTTTCGACGGCGTGTTCGCCGGGTCCGACTGGCTCGCGCTCGGCTGCTACCGCGCGCTGTGCGAGCACGGCAAGCGCATCCCGGCGGATGTGAAGCTGGCGGGCTACGACGATATCTCGATCACCGCGTTCAACGCTATTCCGATCACGACCGTGCATCAAAAGGTGGACGAAATGGGGCGCCTCGCCGCGCAGCAGCTGATCGCCGTCATCGAGGGCGAGTTGGTGGAGAAGCGCCTTTCGCACGTTCCCGTTACCCTTGTGCCGCGTGCGTCCACGCGCGGCTGACCTTTCCTGCCCGCAGCGGCGGCCGACCACACCAAGACAGCTTTTCCGCGGGAAAAGCCGCGTTGGGAAAACGATTAACCGGAGGAACTATGGAAGCCATCGAAGTTTTGCTCAGCATGGATATCGGCGGCACGAACTGTCGCATGGGACTGTGCAGCAGGGACGGCACGCTGTATGAAAAGGAGATCGTCTCGACCGAGACGATGGCAGAGGAGGGCTTTGCGGACGCGCTTGTGCGCCGCATGCGCGCCTTTTTGCAGCGGGCGGGCAAGGCATACGCGGTGCGCGGCATAGCCATGGGCTTTCCCGCCACGATCGACAAGGCGCGGCGCGTCGTGCTGCAGGCGCCGGCCATCGCGGGCATGGAGCACTTTGCGGTCTGCGATCTGCTCGAAAGCGCGTTCGGCCTGCCCGTGTTTTTGGAAAAGGATGTGAACCTGCTGTTCGAGTACGACCGCAAGAACCTGCACCTGCCGGACGAGGGCTTGGCCATCGGCATTTATTTCGGCACCGGCATCGGCAACGCGATCTTCTATAACGGTAAACCGTTCCTCGGCGCGAACGGCGTCGCAGGCGAGCTCGGTCACATTCCGCAATGGAAGAACACGCGCGAATGCGGCTGCGGCAACATCGGCTGCCTCGAACCGTTCGGCGGCGGCAAGCGATTGGCAGAGCTGTGCAGAACGACCCATCCCGACGCCAATATCCGCACGATCTACCGCGACTGTGCGGGCGATCCCGACGTGTGGGGGCAGGTGGACGCGATGGCGATAGCGGTGGCGACCGAGGTCAATATCCTCGACCCGGCTTATGTCGTGCTCGGCGGGGGCCTTTTGCAGATGGAAGGCTTTCCGATCCCGTATTTCGAGCAAAAAATCAGGGCCTACGTGCGTAAGCCCTATCCCGAACAAAATTTGCGGCTCGTCTATTCCCGCCCCGATCAGGAGAACGGCATCATCGGCGCCGCGTTCTACGGCTGGGAGCAGCTCAACCGTCAGGCCTGAGCCGCCCGGATCGCTTCGGCAAGCCGCGCGTTCCACGCCTGCGCCTGTTCCTTTGTGGCAGCGGGCAGCTCTTTGAGCGTGTAGCTTCGTCCGACGCCCGCCCACTTTTGCACGCCGATGGTATGATACGGCAGGATCTCGTATCGCTTGATGTTCGGATGCGCGGCGATCACCCGCCCCGCGAACGCAAAGTGAGCGTCGGTATCGTTGATGCCCGGGATGATCGGCAGCCGCAGCCAGATCGGTTTTTGCACCGCCGAGAGCGTTTCAAGCGTCGTCTGCCAGCGCGCAAAGTCCCCGCCGGTGTACGCTTTCAGCGTTTCGGCGTCGGGCGCTTTGCAATCGAGCAGCCACAGATCGACGAGCGGCAGCAGCGTTTCGAGCGTTTCGGGCGTGATACAGCCGTTCGTTTCGAGCGCGGTGTGCAGCCCTTCGGCCTTGCATTGTTCCAAACACTCACGCAAAAAGGCGGCTTGCACGGTCGGCTCCCCGCCGGAAAACGTCACGCCGCCGCCGCTTTGCGCATAGTAGGCGCGGTCGCGCAGCACGACGGCAAGAACCTCGTCCGCGGTCATTTCCCGCCCTGTTATTTTCAGCGCGTTTTGCGGGCAGACCTTGACGCACGCGCCGCATAGGGTACACTTATTTTGCAGCACGGTATGCGTCCCGTCCGGAAACCGGTGCACCCCGGCGGGGCAGAGGCGGGCGCATCGACGGCACCCGATGCAGAGCGCGGGCAGCAGCTCGATTTCCGGGCGCGGCGAAAACGATTCGGGGTTGTGACACCAAATACAGCGCAGGCTGCAGCCCTTCAAAAAGACGGTCGTGCGGATGCCCGGCCCGTCGTGATACGCACAGCGCGAAATATCGAATACGATTCCCATAACTTGACTCCGAGAAAACGATTACACAGCCAGTATACCAAACTTTTTCGGCACTGTCCATAGCGCGGAGGGAGACGACATGACGTTTTATGAATACCTGAAAGCCTTTACCGAAACGTATCGGGCGCATATCCATGACGACGTTTCTTTGCGCGAAGCGTATTGCGTCGCGGTGCAGAGCCGCTATGAATTTCTGCCGCTGCAGGCGGGCGAGCCGCTTGCTGGGCGCAAGCGCGTCCTGCCGGTCGGCTTTTTGAATGAACCGCTGCTCGGCAGAAGCGTGTGCTGGTTCGTCGATGAGGGCCGCGCGATGCTGGCGCTCGAAAGCGACGGCGCGACCGAAGCCGAGATCGAGGACGCCAAGGCCATGCTTGCCTTTTGGCAGACACAGGAGACGCGGAAAAACCTGCGCGCATCGTACCCGGCGGACATTGCCGAGGCGCTGCCGGAGGATATCTACTGGGAGCACAGCGAGGTCGCGTTCCCGCTGTACCGCGTCGTCGGATCGTATCTCGATTACGACAAGCTCCTGCGGCTCGGGCTTGACGGCATGAAGGCCGAGATCGAAGCGTATCAAAAGGCCGCCGCGCCCGGCTCGACCGCCGACGGCCTGTATCGCGGATGCCGGATCGCGCTCGATGCGCTGTCCGACGTTGCGCGCCGTTATGCCGAAAACGCCGCGGCGCTCGGCAATGAACGGCTTTCTGTGGCGCTCAACAAGATCGTACATGAAAAGCCGGATACTTTTTTGGAAGCGATCCAGCTGGCATGGCTGTACAGCCTGATTTCCGGCGTGCTGAATTACGGCCGCATGGACGATTACCTCGGGGACTATTTGGCGCGCGATCTGGACAGCGGCGCGATCACCGAGGCCGAGGCGCTGGACATTCTCTGCTGCCAATGGCGGCTGATCGACGAGCGCAAGACCGTGTTCCACGGCCGCGTGATCATCGGCGGGCGCGGACGGCACAACGAAGCGAACGCCGACCGCTTTGCCATGCTTGCGATGGAAGCCTCCCGCATCGTCGCGGAAGCCGAGCCGCAGCTTTCCCTGCGCTTTTACGAAGGGCAGAACCCCAAGCTGATGGAAAAGGCGCTCGACGTGATCGGCGAGGGCAAGGTTTACCCGATGCTCTACAACGACGACGTGAATATTCCGTCCGTGATGCGCGCGTTTGATCTGCCCGAAAGCGAAGCGGTCAATTATTGCTTTTTCGGCTGCGGCGAGTATGTGATCAACAAGCGCAGCACCGGCTCCCCGAACGGGATCATCAATCTTTTGAAGGCGCTCGAAATTACGCTGTTCAACGGGCATGACGTGCTCGATCCCAAGGCACGCGGCTTGGCGCTTGGCGCGTTCGAGAGTTTCACATCGTTCGAGGATTTCTACGCCGTATACAAGGAACAGCTTGCATTCTATATCGAAAAGCTCGCGCGGTGCGAGAAGATGGAGTACGACTATTGCGCCAAGGTCGGCTCGTTCCTCTACATCTCGATGCTGATGGATGACTGCATGGCGCGCGGCAAAAGCCTGCTCGCGGGCGGCGTCCGCTATGAAGGCGGCACGCTCGAAACCTACGGCAATATCAATACCGCGAACAGCCTCTATGCGATCAAAACGCTCGTGTTCGAGCAAAAAAAGATCGCGCCCGATACGCTGCTTCGGGCGCTGCAAAGCAATTTCGAGGGGTATGAAGCGGAAAGGCGGATGCTGCTCGACGCCGAAAAGTACGGCAACGATCAGGACGGCGCGGACGCGATGGCTGTGGATCTGCATGAATATGTCTGCCGCACGGTGCGCGATCTGGCGCCGCAGGTGGGGCTGCACAGCTACATGGTCGTCATCATCAACAACGAAGCGAATACGGTGCTCGGCCGGTTCACGGCTGCTTCCGCGGACGGGCGCAAGGCGCGCGAGCCGATGGCGAACGCGAACAACCCGGCGGGCGGTACGGATCAAAACGGCGTCACGGCGATGCTCAATTCGCTTGTGAAGCTGCGCACCGACATCCACGCGGGCGCGGTGCAGAACATGACGTTCTCGCCCGAGCTGTTCAACGACAACCGCCCGGTACTGCGGGCGCTGCTGCAAACGTATTTTGACAACGGCGGCCCGCAATGCATGATCAACGTCCTGCACAGAGGCGATTTGGAGGACGCAATGGCGCACCCGGAGCGGCATCAAAGCCTGCTCGTCCGTGTCGGGGGCTTCTCGGCCCGGTTCGTCACGCTCTCGCCCGACGTGCAGCGGGAGATCGCGTCCAGAACGCTGTATTGAAAAACGGCGTGCCGCAGAACGACACGCCGCAAAAGCTCCCTTTATTTCATATCCAAGATCACACCGGCATAGGGCGCAAGCTCTGTGCCGTTTTCGTTTGCCGTCACGTCCCCGACGGCGGCGAGCACCGTCCCGCCCTGCGGATAGGACGCAGGCGCGTCGGACAGATTCACAAGCACAAGCCGCGTCTGCGCGCCGTCGGTGCGCTTGCAGGCAAATACCGCCGAGCCGGTATAGAGGTATGCGGTATCCATCGTGTTCGGGACGAACGCGCGCTTGGCGGCGATCAGATCGGTGAAGAACGTTTCTAAGTTTTCGCCGCCGAGCCGGTAGGTCGCCGGGTCCTCGTCGCCCTGATACGCGAAGATCACGCCGTCGATCCAGCCGAGCGCCGTCCACAGCGCCTTGGCCTTTTCGGTGCCGTACACGACCTGCGCGCGCGCCGCGTCGAACGTCCACGTCACGGTGTCATGGTTGCCCAAAAATCGCAGCTTCAGCTGCCCCGGCACCGAGGTGCGGTGCTCGGCTTCGAGGTAGGCGGTCAGCGCCGCCGTAAAATCGGCGTCGGAAAGGCTCGCGTGGTGCAGGTTGAACAGCGTCCGATACAGCGGCATGTCGTAGAACACGTCGGTCACGGCGGCATAGGCGGGGGAGGGATGGAAGTTCTCGGGCAGCAGCAGCACGTTCGCGCCGCCGGCCTTGAAGCCCTCGCGGTAGCAGGACACGACGTTGCGCCCCGCCATCAGACCCGCCGCCGACGCGCGCACGCCGGTGACGGCTTCGTTCCAGTTCGGCAGACCGCCCATGCTGCAGTCGATCCGCGCCCCGTCCAAGCCGAGCTTTTCGGCGTAATACTCGGTCAGCTCGACATTGTAGGCGGCATAGTCCGGGTGGTTGTAGTCCATCGAGACACAATCCCACTCGATCCGGTTCCTGCCGTCCTTGTCCTTGGCGATCCAGTCCGGATGCTCCTTCGCAAACGGATAGACCGGGCGCGGGCCGTGCGGCACAAAGTCGAACAGCACCTTCAGGCCGAGGCCGTGCGCCGTGTCGATAAACGTTTTTGCCTCGGCTTCGCCGCCGTAACGTTGGTCGATCACGGCTTGGTCGATCGGCTCATAGACGTTGTCACCCGTGTGCGAGAACACCGGCAGCAGCCAGATCGCGTCAAAGCCCATCTCCGCCACCGGTTGGATGCGCTCGGCGTAAGCGGCAAGCGTCCAGCGGTTGAAATAGTCGGTGTCCATCGTGCCGAACGGGTGCGCCGAATAGATCGCGCAAAGGTTCTCTGCGGCGGTCGTGTCGGTCGGCGTGTGATAGCCAAGCGCCGTCCAAAGCTGCGCTACCGCGTCATAGGCGTCGGTGGTCGCGTCGTGCAGCGGCAGGTACAGCGTCCCGACGGTCATCGGCTTGTCCTTGGTCAAATATCCCTCGCACGCGGCCAAAAAGCCGACGCAGGGCTTTTGATTCTCGTCCGACCAGCTGGCGGTCGTCCATTTTTCGATCTCGTCCACAAAGACAATGTTTTCGGCGTGATCGCCCTCCCGAAGCTGTACGACCGGCGCGGCATAGTCGGCGCTTTCGGCGCGGTAGCGCATCCGCGTCTTATACGCAAGCCGTCCGGACGGCGTGCTGCCGGGGAACTCGAATGTCGCGTCCGCGAGCGAAAAGCCCTCGATGCCTGCGGTCACAAACCCGACGCCGTTGATCTCATGCCGATCATCGTCCGAAACCGACAGCGTTGCCGAAAGCGCAAGCGCGTCGTTGAGCATCGTGTAGCCATAGCGCACGGTCAGCGTGCCGTAGGTCATATCGACCGCAAAGCCGTCGTCCGTCGTATCGAACGTGATCGCGTCCGGCGCGGGAAGCTCCTTCATGCGCGGGTAGAGCGTCGGCAGCTCGTATGTGGCGAGCTTGCCCATGTCGATGTAGCCGAGCTGATGCAACAGCGCCTTGCCGTCGATGCCGAGGTCGATATAGACGCGCCCGAAGGACAGCGCACCGTCCGCGTTCTGCACCCCGGTCAGAAAACCGGCATTTTTGTCCACCGTCGCGGTCATACCGTGATAGGCAAACGTGATCGTTTCGTCGCCGTCCGTGCGCGTCACGGCGGGGGCGGCGGGCGGTATCGGCGCTTCCGTGGCGGTCGGGGCGGGGCTTTCCTGCGGTGCGGCACAGCCGATCAGCAGGAACAGTAGCAAAGCAAAGCAGAGAGCCGGCCGCGCCATGCGGGAAAAACGGTTCATCTTACACCTCCGCGTCCAGGATCCGGTAGGCCCACGGCGCAAGCGGGGCGGAGGCTTCGGCGTCCGTGCTGTCAAACAGCAGCTTGCCGGAAGCGCCTGCCGGGATCGGCTGCGGCGCGTCGGAAAGGTTCAGCAGCACCCACACGCTGTGCTCGCCCTCGGTCTGATACGGGGCGGGCGGCACATCCTCCTTCACACGCAAAAACGCCATCACCGGCGTGCCGGTATGGAGGTATTCGGTGCGATTCGAGCCGCGCGGAAGCAAGCGGCGGCGGGCGGAAAGCAGTTCGGTGAAGTAGGCCGTCAGGTTCTCGCCGTCGTGCCCGTAGATCGCCGGATCCTCGTCACCCTGATACAGCATCGGCACGCCGTCGAGCAGCGCGATCAAGGCAAACAGCGCCTTCGCGCCGTCCGTGCCGTAGCAGTCCACGGCGCGCTTCGATTGCCACACCCACGAAACCGTGTCGTGATTGCCCAAAAAGCGCATCTTGTGGTAGTTCGCCGGGAACAGCCATGCCTCGCGTTCCAGATAGTCTGTCAGCCCTTCGACGAACGCCGCGGGATCGGTGTGCAGCTTGGCTTCCAGATCGACGAACGCACGGTATAGGTTCATGCCGTAGAACAGGTCGGTGCAATGGTAGTAGTTCGGGATCGGGTTGAAGTTTTCCGGCAGGATGAACGACGGCTTGCCGCCGCGCAGAAAACCCTCCCGGATCGCCTCGGTGATGTGAACGCCGGCAAGGACGCTGTTGCCGCTCGGCCGATTGCCGGGGTAGGGCCGCCAGTTGGAGAGCCCGCCCATCGCGCAGTCGATCCGCGCGCCGTCCACGCCGAAGCGGTTCACATGATCGTGCACCAGCTCCGCGGTGTATTCCTGATAGCCGGGGTGGTTGTAGTCCATCGAGACACATTCCCATTCGTCCTGCAAAGAGCCGTCGCGCCGCTTGGACGGCCATGTCGGGTTGTCCCGCGCAATCGGAAATTCCGGCGCGGGGCCGTGCGGCACATAGTCGAACAGAATCGTCATGCCGAGCGCGTGCGCCGTGTCGCAATAGTATTTGCAGCCCTGTTCGCCGCCGTAGCGCGGGTCGATCACGCCCTGATCGGTCGAATGGTAGACGCCGCCCGCGTCGTGCTCAAACACCGGCAGCAGCCATACGTGGTCGATGCCCATGGCCTTGAGCTTCGGCAGGTACTCGGCATATTGATAGAGATCGTCCTTTTTCGGGAAGCCCGCGTCCATCGTGCCGGATGGGTGGCAGGAGTACATCACGCCGTCCGTGATGCCGCCGGTCGTGGCCTTGTAACCGAGGCTTTCGACGAGCGCGCGCGCCGCAAGGTACGGGTTGCCGCTGTCCACCGGCAGCAGATATAGGCTGCCGACCTCGGCGGTTTCGCCCGGGTGCAGATCCATTTCGAGCGCGGCGTTGTACACAAACGTCGTTTCGCTGCCGCAGCGGTACGCGCCGCAGCCCCATTTTTCGATGGGATCGATGAACAAGAGATCGAGATCGCCGTTTGGCAGCTTGGCATGCGTGCAGAAGTTGATCAGGCCGGTTTGCACGACCTCGTTGTCAGCGAGCTGCCTTGCGTCGCAATGTGCAATCGGGGCGTTGGCGGGGAAGTCGAATACGACCTCGTCGGTCGGCAGCGTCAGTAAAAACGCGCAGGCGTTCAGGTACAGCGGTTTTTCGGCGCGGCTCAAAAGCTGCAGATCGACCTTCAGGTTCGTTTCGAGCAGCGTATAGGTGACGGTGACGGTCACGGCAGGCAGCGAAAAGACTGCAGAGACATGCGCTTTGTCATGCGTCAGCGAGGCGGGTACAAGGTCGAACCGCTTGCCGGTGGGCTGGATATTCGGGAGGTTCCATGTACGGAAGTTCAGCATCGACTCGTAAACCAAAAGCTCGTTTATCATGCGCTCATCGCAGCCGAAATCGAAGCCGAACGACGCGACCGGTACGGCAAGTGCGCCGCGCGTCAACTGCACCGGTCGTCCCGTTTTTTCATCAAACGCACAGGTCAGCGACGAATTTTGCAAAAAAATCATAAAAAACCTCCGAATTTTGAAAAATTTTTGTTTGCGTAAACGATTACCTATGATATGATAAGCATAGCAAAATCCCTGTAAAATGTCAACCGAAATAGGAGGTTATCGAATGAAAATCGGAATCGGAAACGACCATGCGGGCGTGGAGATGAAACAGGAAATCAAGGCATATTTAGAGAGCAAGGGCCATGAGGTGATCGATTACGGAACGTATACGACCGAGTCGTGCAGCTATGCGACTTACGGCGAAAAGGTTGCGCGGGCGATCGTGGCGGGCGAGGTCGAGCGCGGCGTGCTGATCTGCGGCACCGGCGTCGGTATTTCCCTGGCGGCGAACAAGGTCAAGGGCATCCGCGCGGCGGTCTGCTCCGAACCGGTCACGGCGCGGCTCGTCAAGCAGCACAACAACGTGCATATCATCGCATTCGGCGCGCGCATCATCGGCGTCGAAACCGCCAAGGCCATTGTGGACGCGTACCTTGACGCCGAATTCCAAGGCGGTCGCCATCAGACGCGCATCGACATGGTCATGGATATCGAAAATCGCAAGTAACGGGAGGATGTTATGCGGGTACTCGTTTTCGGGTCGCTCAATATCGACCGCACGTATTCCGTGCCGCACTTCGTCCGCGCGGGCGAAACGCTGACGGCTTCACGCATGGAGCTGTTCCGCGGGGGCAAGGGCTTTAACCAGACCGTAGCGTTGGCGCGGGCGGGCGTTCCCGTAGCGATGGCGGGCGCGGTCGGCAGCGACGGAGACTTTTTGACCGAGCCGCTTTCGGCGGAGGGCGTGGATATTTCGCGTATCAAGCGCACCGACGGCGCGAGCGGGCACGCGATCATTCAGGTCAACGCCGAGGGCAACAACAGCATTATCATCCTTGCCGGCGCGAACGGCACGATCACCCACGCCGACGCGGACGCGACGCTGTCCGGCTACGGCAAAGGCGATTGGCTGGTGCTGCAAAACGAGATTTCCTCGCTCGATTACATCATCCGTACCGCGCACGAAAAGGGCATGACCGTCGTGCTGAATCCGTCGCCATTCAACGAGAGCCTGAACGCGTGCGATTTCGGCTGCGTCGATTATCTGCTTGTCAACGAGGTCGAGGCCGCCACGGTCGCGGGGCTCGGTGCGGACGCGTCGTTTGACGATATTCTGTCTGCGGTGCAGCAAAAATATCCCGCCATGAACCTGTTGATGACGCTCGGCCATCGCGGTTCCGTGTTCGTCGGGCGCGACGGCACGCGCGCAGAGTGCGGCATCTACCGCACGAACGCCGTCGATACGACCGCCGCGGGCGACTGCTTCACGGGCTATTTCCTTGCCGCGCTGCTGGCGGGCGACCCGGCAGGCGAGGCGCTCAAGACCGCGGCGATTGCCAGCGGCATTTCCGTCTCGCGCAAGGGCGCCGCGCCTTCGATCCCGACCCGCGCCGAGGTGGACGCCGTCCCGCGCGAAGCGGTCGGCAGCCGGTTCAGCCGGGCATAAAGTGCAAATGAAAAGCGCCTCGCAAGGGGCGCTTTTGCTGTGTTCGGATGTTGTGAGGACACCGCTATCTTGCGGCGTTCGTTTCGTAGTGCGCGCGCGGGCCGCCGACGTATTTCGGACGCGAAAACGCCATGACGAGATTCGCTTCGCCGATCTTTTTCAGCGTCGTATGCACCGGCACCGCGACGCAATGCAGGTGCATTCCGATCAGCGTATCCCCGATGTCGATGCCGAGCGTCGCTTTGCCCTGCACGTCCTCGACCATGACCGCGTCGAAATTGCGCGACTTGGCCTCGGTCACGCACGCGCCGCCCGCGTGCAGCCACGGCTCGACCCATACCGGCTGCAGCCCGAAGTGCTCCATCGTTTCCCGGTCGGTGCAAAGCGCCCGGTTGATATGCTCACAGCCCTGCACGGCAAGGCGCAGACCGTGCTCGCGGCACAGCGGCACAAGCGCGTCCAGTACGGCCCTTGCGGCTTCCTCGGAGGAGTGCGAGCCGATCTGATGTCCCATGATTTCGCTGGTCGAGCAGCCCAAAACGAGCAGCTCACCCTTTTTCGGCTTGGCCGCCTCGAGTAAAACGGCAAATGCTTCCTGCACGCTTGCGGTGATTTGTTCGGTTTCCATGCGTATACCTCCGTTCGTTGATGGGAACAGTATAGCACAGATGCCGGGAAAAGGGAACCCGCCGCTGCATGCCGATTCGCTGACATGTTTCGACGCTGCAGCTTGCCATACGAAGAGATTTCGGCTATACTGATGACAAAATGAAACCGGAAAGGAAGAGCTGTATGGAAGATTCCCGTCCCATCGCTGTGGAAAACCCCGAAGAACTGGCCGCACCTGCGGCTGCCTTTACGTATGCACCGTCGCCCGATGAGCGCCGCGAAGCCTACCGCGCCGCGTTTACCGGGCAGATTGCGGCTTACACGCTGCTTCTGATCGCTTATGCCGTGATGATCACGCTGCTTGTGCTGCTGCAGCATCAAGTGGATTGGATCGTCGGTATATTGATCGGTATGGCGCTTGCTTTTCTGATGATTCTGCTGCAGATTTTTGTGACGCGGCATCGAATGCTTAAGCGCGATCTCAAAAAGAAGGCCGACGCCGTAAACCGATTTACGGTCTTTGCGGATCATTTCGTCGTTATCGCATCCGAAGCGGAACACGAAAAGGCGCGGTATACGATTTACCCTGCCGATCTGGGACGCGTCATACGGCGCAAAACCGTGACCGTCTTTACGTATGAAAACCTGCTGTTTTTCGTTTCGAATGCTCTTTTGGACGACTGCGAGCCGCTGAAAGGTCTGCTGGCCTCCCGCGCATCCGCACAGCAGTCCGACGTCGCCGCGGGCAAATCCCGTTTTCTGCTGCTGGTTTGGCTACTTGCGTCGCTGATCGCTATGCTGGTCTCCGCCTATACGTATGCGCTTGTGCAGGTGTCGCCGCTTCTGCCGCTGCTGGCGGATCTTGTTTTGCTGGCTGTGCCGCTGTCGATGGCGATTTATGCGCTTACGCGCAAGGGGCAGGCTAAAAAACTGCTGCTGTATGCGATTCTTGGCTTTGCGATTGTCGGTTGGATACTCGTGTTTCGCCTTGTCGATGACGTGCGGGGCGTCGCCTATGACGGCAGCTATGACGCGCTCTATTCGCAAAGCGCGGCAAACGACCGGTCCGGCGAGGATCGGACCGCGCCCGATAGCGCCGACTTGTATGACGGCGATGCGGCAGACGTGATGGATTTTACGGTCGATCGGCCCATAGAAGACGGCGCGAAGGACGGCGGGATTCTGTAATCCGAACCAAAAGCCCGGGTTTGCCGGGCTTTTTCTCTGCCTGCTATGCGGTTTTGGCTTACCCCAGCCGCACGTACTTTTTCGGATCGACCGGCTTGCCGTCGATCAAAAAGGCAAAGTGCAGATGCGGATCGAGCGCACATTCGCTGATCGCGCTTGTGCCGACCGTGCCGAGCACGGTTCCGGCGTTGATCTTGTCGCCCTCGCGCACGCGGACGTCCGCGCCGAGGCTGGCATAGATCGTCGTGCGGCCGTTGCTGTGCTTGACCTCGACCAGATAGCCGAGCGCGTCGTCCTGCCGCACCGACTGCACGGTGCCGGAAAGAACGGCCTTGACCTCGGTGCCGGCCTTGGCTGCGATATCCACCGCGGGGTGCGTCGTCCATTGATCGAGCGTGACCGAATAGATCAGCTTGTCATCCGCATAGCCGAACACGATCTCCCCGGACACCGGCGCGGCGGCCTTCTGCGTCGTTGAGGCAGTTTTGGCGGCGGGCGCGGCGGTCGGCACCGGCGTAGGCGCAGCGGTGGGAACGGCGGTCGGGACGGCCGTGGCAAGCGGCTTGGGCGTCGCGGTGGCCTTGGGCTTTTGCAGAATCGGCTGAATGTCCGGCAGCCGCTGATCATTGGACTTGGTCACCTGCCCGATGGGCTCGGCAGTCGGCGCTTCGACGCGCAGCGTGTCCGGCTCGTTCGGCACCGTCAGCAGCACGATGGCCGAGCCGATGGCGACAAGACACAGCACGAGCACCAGATAAAACCCGTTGTTACGGAGAAACAGGATCATATTGCTTTGCTTCTTTTCCATTGTGTATCACCTCGCGCATAGTATGGACAGAAAATCATCGCCGCATACCATAAAACCATTTGCAAATTTCGTCGCGCTGCGCTATACTGTCGCCATGAATCGCTTTACCGTAAAATTTGCCTTTCTGCAAGGCTTCTATTGGGTTTCGTCCTGCTTTGTCTACGCGTTTGCCGAACGGTTTTTGACCGCGTACGGCTTCGGTGTGCAGCAGGTCGGGTTTGTGATGGCGAGCGCCAACGCCGCGGCGCTGCTGCTGCAGCCGCTGCTTGCCGACCTTGCCGACCGGCCGCGCGGGCCGTCGCTGAGGAGCGAGGTATGCGCCTGCGTCGCCGCCGCGATTGCGTGCGCCGTGGGACTGCTGTTTGCGGATCGCCCGCTGCCGCTGATCGCCGTTCTGTTCGGCGCGCTGTCCACGATGTCGCTGACCGTGCAGCCGATGCTGAACGCCGTCGGGTTCCACTACATCGACCGCGGCGAAACACTCGACTATTCCCTGGCGCGCGGGATCGCGTCCGGCGCGTTCGCACTTTGGTGCTATGCGGCGGGCTTTCTGGCCGAATGGCGCACGGATTCGCTGCTGTGGGCGTATATTCTGGCGTCGCTCGGCTTATTGACCGTCACGCTTAATTTTGCGCCCGGCAAGACTGTTTCCGCCGCGCAGAAAGCGACCGGCGCGGTCGCGCTGCTTAAAAAGCATCCGTACCTTTTGCCGTTCCTTTGCGGTACCGTGCTGACGTTTACGACGCACAATTTTATCAACGCGTACATGCTCTCGATCATGTCCTGCGTCGGCGCGGGCACGCATGAAATGAGCGTTGCCATCGCGCTTGCCGCGGTCATGGAGATCCCGACAATGGCGGGCTTTTCCCGCCTGACCCGGCGGTTTCGGCTTGAAACGTTGCTGCTGTGCTCATTCGTCGCGTTTGCGGTCAAGCATTTGCTGCTGCTTTTGCCGCTGTACGGCGGCGCGGGCGTGTGGGCGATCTATCTGTCGCAGGGCGTACAGCTTTTGGGCTATGCGCTGTTCATCCCGGCCGCGTCGTTCTTTTTGAATGAGCGCATGGACGAGACGGACAAGGTGAAGGGGCAGATGCTGATTACCGAGTGCATTTCACTCAGCTGCATTTTGGGACAGCTCGGCGGCGGGTACAGCATCGCGGGGATCGGCGTGCCGCTGACGATGCTCGTCGGCTGCGGCCTGTCGGTCGTCGGCCTTGCGCTGGCCGCCTCCGCCGTCCGAAAAAAGACCCTGCCGAAAGCATAAAAATACACCCGCTCCCTCTTTGCAGGGAACGGGTGTTTTGCTGTGTTGGATTATGCTTTTTGCAGGTCGCTGCCGGTAAAGAACTTTTCCAGCGGCTTATACAGCAGCATGGCGACGATCTCGGTGATCACAAGCTCGAACAGCATGTACCAGCCGTTGTACAGGAACGAGTAGATCCACGGGTTCGTCATCGGCATGCCCATGAACTGCTCCGGCATCCAAACGCCCCAGATCCACGCGCCGGTGACAAGGTGGCACAGAAACCGCAGGGTGAACGTGACCGCAATACCGATGGCGACGGCAGCGCGGCTCTTGCCGAAAATACCGGAAAGGCCGATCACGGTGTAGGCGATCACATAGTCGAGCAGGACGATGCCCGCGCCCATGAGAAAGTTTTCGGCATAGGCAACGTTGTCAAGACCGAGCACAAGCTGCGCGACGCTGTACACAAACGCGGTGGCAAGGCCCCATTTCCAGCCGTAGCGGTGGCTGATGAGAATGAGCGGCAGCATGCTCACGATCGTGACGCCGCCGCCGAAGGGCAGGTCGATCTTGATCAGGCTCAGCACCGTTGCGACGGCGATCATCAGGGCGCTCTCCACAAGCCGCCGGACCGTATGGTTTTTCATGTTTTGTTTCCTCCTCATAACGAAAAATACTGCCCCGCCGGGACAGTATCGGAAAAGCTGCTGTATTGGCGCTTCCTACGATGGCATGACCCAACAGGTTCCAAGGGTGCTTCTCAGCGGCCTATAGCCGCGCCCCTGCGCAAGGATGAGTATAGAACAGTTTAGGGCATTTGTCAAGAAAAAGATGAAACCGGGTTCGATGCAGATCCACCAAAGGAAAAACAGATTCTCCGCAGCCGGGAGAATCTGTTTTTTTATGTGCGGTTTGCCTTTTTGTCACTTTGCCCACAGCCCGTCGGTCAGCACGTCGCCGCTGATCGCGTCGAACGAGAGCAGCACGTTATTGTCGCCGCCGCACAGCTCCGGGGGCAGCTTTTCATAGGCGAGCGCATTGTTCGTAATGTCGCCGTAGAAGTTCCAAACGGGCTTCATGCGATAGACGACTTCGTCGCCCATCGTTTCGGTCACGATTGCATATTCGAGCGCGATGCGGTCGATATGCACGGTGCAGTTTTGATACTGCGTTTCCGAAGCCGGGAACTTTTCAAACAGGTGATACCGAAACGGCTTTTCGTAATCGGACAGGATCGCGTCCACGGTGATGCGCGGTGCCGCACGAAGCGCGCCGATGATCGTGCAGGGCGTAGCCCAGGAGACAGACACGACACCCTGTTCATCGACCGTGATCCACAGCCGGTCGCCCGTGAACGATTCGGCGGGGGTGAGCTCCCTTGCCATGCTGCCGTGGATATACCGCGTTTCGTGCGCGATATAGTCGTTGTATGCAGGGCGGTAGAGCAGCCGGTAGGCGCTGCCGGTAAGGTCAACATTCGCCAGCACGGTCACGTCGTCGAGCCGCAGCGAAGGCGCAAGCACGTTTTTGATCGCATCGGCCTTCTCGATTGCTTCGGCCTCGGTCAGCTTCGGCGCGGGCGCGTCGGCGTCCTCGGACGCATACAGCCGCGAATGATCGTCATCGTATTTCAGACTGCATTGGAGATAGCTTCGGTAGACGCTGCCGCTGCCGGAAACGTAATACCATGCGCCGTCCTTTTCAAACAGCGCCTGAAACATCGGGTCGCCGTGATAGTTGTTCCATGCCGGTTCGATTTTGTTCCGGTCGGCGTAGCTTTCGAGCGCCGTCGGGTACATGGCTTCGAGGGATTCGATCTCCTTGTCCGAGTATTCTCCGCCTTCGCTCTTGCCATCCTTCAGCGCCTTGATCAGCCGGTCCAGCTGCGCTTTGGTATAGCGCGTGTCGTTGAGGTCGTCATACAGCGGCGCGTCGCCCGCAAAGCAGCGGACAAACGACGCCAGCATTTCGTTGGTGATCTCCGTCTTTTGCACCTCGAACGTTTCAAACGTCGTGCCGGGCAGATCGTCCACGTCCGCGTCGATCAGGTATTCCGTCGTTCCGGATTCGCAGCCAAATGCATAATGCCCCAGCTGATCGGTCAGCGCCGCCGCGTTGAACGAGAACGAATGCTCGATATAGGCGACCGCGCCGAAAGGCCGCTGCATATCCTCGACGCGCTCATCGACAAGATACAACCGCTCGGACACGGTCACGGTGCCGGAGGCAGGCAACACGGCTTCGGTGTAATAAGTGCTGCTGAAAAACCATTGGGACGCAGAGAAGGAGGTGTTGTTCGCATTGACCGGGTTCGTAAGCGGCGTTCTTTCTCCGCCGTTGACCGAAAGATAGACATTCTCCGGCTGCGCCACTTCCACCCGCTGTCCCTCATAGTCGATGGAGATACCCCAGGCGAATGGCTCGAGCCGCGGCAGCGTGGTTTTCACGTTCCAAAAAAGCGATTCGCCGTCGTACGCGACGCCAATCACCTCCGGCTTTACATCCTTCAGCCATTCCCATTCCTCGACCTTATACGGTGCGCCGTGCTGCTCCTCACGCCAATCGAGGCATTGACGCTGCAGCTCCTCCGAAAAGTCCGGCAGCAGCACGACGGTCGAGCCGAGATCGGTCAGGTTCAGTTCGGGCACGGCTTGCGCCTTCGGTGGGGCCGTCACAACGGGCGCATCGGTCGCGGCCTTCTGCGTGGGCTTATACAGGCCCATGGCGCCCGCGGTGATCGCCCCGGCAAGAACGGTCAGCAGCAGCATCGCGGCAACGGGCAGCGCGATCCACGGCACCGGACGCGGGTTCCACTCCTTGGCGGAACGGGTGGTATTTTGGCGAATCGTGTCTTTCTTTTGGCGAACGGCGTCGGATTGCGCCGCAATCGCGGCCTTGATACGGCGCTTTTGCGCCCTGCCGGACAGCAGGGATTTTTCCAAGGCGCCGTGATAAAAACGTTTTTCACTCATGGTTGGCTCTCCTTTTTGAAACGGGCGCGGCGACGGACAGCATCGCGCGGAGGGAATTGCGGGCGCGGAACAGGCGGCTTTTGACGGCTTCGCGCGAGAGCGAAAGCGCATCCGCAATGTCGCTGACGGACATCTCAAAGCCGTAGTACAGCACGAACACGCGGTACGTCTCCGGCGGCAGGCGCTTGGCGGCGTCCAGTACACGATTTGCCATCACGCGGTCGAGGGCAAGATCCTCAAAGGATACGCTGTCCGCCAGCGCTTCGGTCTCGGTGTCCTCCACAAGGTACGCGCGTTCCTTTTCGCGCTCCGCATAGTGCTTAATGATCTCGCGCCGCAGCATTTTGAGAAGGAACGCCCTCGGCGCGAGGATATCGAGGTGGCCGTATCGTTCGATGCGGTTGTAAAAGTCGATATACACGTTTTGCAGGGCGTCCTCCGCGTCGGTCGGGTCGCTTAGATGCACGACCGCGTACCGCAGCAGCGGGCGGTAGGTCTTTTCATAGACCCTGTCGAAATAGTCTTCCTGTGACATGGCTCTTTACCACTTTCTCCGTTTTGCAAGCGCTTACACCCATAGAGAGCAGAAAAGGGCGGAAGCGGTTGCGGGGAAACATAAAAGATTTTGGAAAGACCGCATATTTTGAAAATATGCTTGCAGATACTTGCAAATGCAAGCAATTTGTGCTATCCTGAAAAAGGAAGGATGGTGAGATATATGGCAAACACCGCAGCGGTTTATGCACGGATTGATTCGGAATTAAAGGAAAACGCGGAGGGGATTCTGCATCGGCTCGGCATTTCGCCATCCGGTGCGATTCAAATGCTGTACAGTCAGATCGTTTTGCAGGGTGGTATGCCGTTTGCGCTGAAGCTGCCCGCGCCGACGGCGGTCGGCGGCATGACGCGCGCTGAATTGGATGCGGAGCTGCAAAAGGGCGTGGATTCCCTGCGGCACGGTACGCTGACGGCGGACGAGGTGGATACGGCGCTGAAGGAGGAATTTGGGATATGAGCACGTTTCGCGTTGCTGTATGCACCGCTTGCGTTGGAGGATTTACGGGCGATCTATCGCTATATCCATGAAACGCTCGGCGCACCGACGGCGGCGCAAAGGCAGATCAACCGGATTCGTGAAACGGCACGTTCGCTCGCGTCCCTGCCGGAACGGTACAGCGCGGTCGATTGGGAGCCGTGGGCGTCGATGCATGTGCACCGCGTTCCGATAGACCGATATATTCTGTTTTACCGAATCGACGAAGCGGAAAACACCGTAACGGTACTCCGTGTCGTATACAGCGGCAGACGGATCGACGCTTCCCTGACAGAAGAATAAGACAGCGAACGCCCCGCGGGGCGTTTTCGTTTACTCCAGCTTCTCCAGCTTCACCCGAAACGCAATGGACCGCGGCGTGGGGAGGTTGTCGAATTGTATCAGGTGCGCGCAAAGGTCGGCGTCTATGTCGATCACCGTGCCGGGGCCGAGGATAGGATGCCTGATCCGCGTCCCGACCGGCAGCGTTTCGGGACCGTCGCCGCTTTGCAAAAGCCGTTCGGCGCTTTGGATATAGCTCGCGGCGTCGCGGATCAGCCCCTCGCGCGGGGGCGCGGTGTATTCGAGCAGGCTTTGGTCGATGTCTAGCAGAAAGCGCGACGGATAGCGCGGGCTGCCGTCGTGGTTGCGGCCTTCGGCTTCCGAAAGGTAGAGCCGCTTTTCGGCACGCGTCATGGCGACAAACGCAAGCCGCCGTTCCTCCTCCATGCCCGCGAGCGTGCGCACCTTGCGGGAGGGGAAAATCCCCTCGTTCATGCCGCACAGGAACACGTAGGGAAACTCAAGCCCTTTGGCGGCGTGCACGGTCATCAGCTTGACCTTGTCGCCCGGCTCCGCGCCGTCGGCGTTCGTGAACAGCGCGACATGCGCAAGATAATGCTCGACCGTCGCTTCCTCGCCGCAGGTCGTTTCGTATTCGTAGACCGATTGCTTGAGCTCGGCAAGGTTGTCGAGCCGCTCCTGACTGCCCTCGGTGCGGAGCGCCGCCTCATAACCGCTTTCGTCCAAAATGGCGGACAGCACCTCCGACACCGGCCGCGCGGCATAGGTCGCCGCAAAGCGTTCGATCAGCTTGACGAACTTTTCCGCGCCCGTGCCCTTGAAGATCGGATCGTCGAGCGTTTCTGTCAGCGCGTCGTAAAGCGTGCATTCATGCGCCGCGGCGTATTCCTCCAAAAACTGCATACGGCGCTTGCCCATATTTCTTTTGGGCGTATTCACGATGCGGCGGAACGAAAGGTCGTCCTTATATGCGAGCATGCGCAGGTAGCACAGCGCGTCCTTGATCTCCATGCGGGCGAAGAACTGCACGCCCGAATAGATCGTATAGGGCAGCTTGCGCTTCAAAAAGCCCTCCTCCACCTGCCGCGTCACGTAATGCGCGCGGTAGAGCACGGCGATATCGCGGTACGGAACGCCCTCGGTATGCAGCTTTTCGATCTCGTCCGCGATCCAAAGCGCCTCCTTTTCGCCGTTTACGGCGTGGTGACACAGCACGGACGCGCCGTGCGGCTGCATCGAAACGAGGTCCTTTTTGATGCGATCCCTGTTCTTGTCGATCAGCGAATTGCAGACGGCTAAAATCTCCGGCGTCGAGCGATAGTTCTCATTCATCAGCACGGTATGCACGTTCGGGAACCGCTTGTCAAAATCGAGCAGGAATTTCACGTTTGCGCCGCGCCATGTATAGATTGTCTGATCCGGATCGCCGACGATGAACAGGTTTTTGTGATAGCCGCAAAGCGCCTCCATCAGCTCATACTGGAGCTGGTCGATGTCCTGAAACTCGTCGATCATCATGTATTCCAGCCGCTTTTGCCATTTTAAGCGAATGTCCTCATGCTCGCGGAAGATGTACAGCGTGAATTTGATGAGGTCGTTATAGTCCAGCCCAAAGCATTTTTTCTGCTGATAGAGATAGCCGTAGAACAAAATTTCCTCGGTGGAAACCGCGTGCAGATATTTTTCGCGCAGATCGTCCAAGGGCAGGGCGATCAGGTCGAGATAGTATTCCGGCTTTTTGAACAGCTTCTGGATCTCGAACATATCGCGGGCATTGCTGAACGTCATGTCCCGCAGCGTGAGGCCGCGCTCCTCATAGATGATTTTCAGCATTTCGTCGATATCGGCATTGTCGAGCACCAAAAAGCTTTTCGGATAGCCGACCGCAAAGCTGTCCTCCTGCAAAACCGAGACGCAAAAGCCGTGGAACGTGTTGATATAGCCGGTGTCGTTGTCGCCCGTTAAGGCATGGATGCGCTGGCGCATTTCGTTGGCGGCCTTGTTCGTGAACGTCACGCACAGGATGTTCCCCGGCAGGATGCCGAAGTCGTTGACAAGGTACGCGAACCGGTGCGAGAGCGCGCGCGTCTTGCCGGAGCCTGCGCCCGCGATCACGCGGACAAAGCCCTCGGTCGTGGTGACGGCTTCGGTTTGCGACGGATTGAGAATCGGGTCTGCCATGGGGATGCTCCTTTATTCGATCATGCGGCGGTACGTTTTTCTGCCTTCATTATAGCATAACGGTGAAAATTTTCCACTATTATTTTAAGGGAACACAAAAAAGCCGCCCCTTTAAGGACGGCTCTCACAGTATTCGTTTGATGAATCCCCGGGAAAGTAAATCCCCGCAGCTTTTCTGGCTTGCTCGATCACGCGGACGGTTTCCAGCGTGGTGTCGAGCCGGGCGTAGATCGCGTCGTAATCCTCGGTCAAAAACAGCTTTGTAAGCGCCTGCACCTCGTAATACCAGCGATCCGGGTCGGGCTGCTCGTTAAAGGTTTCGTCGCTTGTCTTGGTGACAACACGGACGGACTTCAGGCCGTTCGAGCCGTTTTCGATATAGATATAGCCTTTTTCGCCCTCGATCTGAAAGCTGTTGACGCCCCATGTGTCCTTGGCGCCCGCGTTCGTGGACACGAATCCGCCGTACTGCATCGTCATCACGCCGGAGGTATCGGAGTAGCCGGGGCGCAGATTCGGACTGTATACGGCTTTTTGGGGCGCGCCGAACAGCAGCACGTTCAGCAGCACGTTATAAAAGTTAATGTCCATCAGACAGCCGCCCGCATAGGCAGGATCGAAGATCGCGGGCTTTTCGCCGCGCAGGACGGCGTCGTAGCGGCTCGAATACTGGCTGTAATTGGCAAGCACAAGCCGGACGGGGAGGATCCTGCTGAGCTGCTCTTTGAGGATCGCAAAGTTCGGCAGAAACGAGGTCGGCGCAGCCTCGACCAAAAGGAGATGCTTTTCCTTGGCGAGCGCCGCAAGCTCCGCTGCGTGCGCGTGCTTGGTCGTAAACGGCTTTTCCAAAATGACGTGTTTGCCGGCATTCAGCGCCTTTTTTGCGTATTCATAATGCAGCAGATTCGGGATCGCAATATAGACAGTGTTCACCGTTTCGTCCGAAAGGAACTCGTCAAGGTCGGTATAGGTCACGCTGCAGCCGTAGTCCGACGCCAACTTTTCCGCCTTTTCCGCGCTTCTCGAATACACGGCGGCAAGCGTGATGCCGTCGGCGCGCTTGACGTTATCGAGGATCGAGCGGACGATCACGCCGCTGCCGATGGTGCCGAGTCTTACTTGTTCCATGCCTTGGCAACCTCCGTGGCCTGTTCGAGGATTTCCAAAACCTTGCAAACCTCCTCGTCCTTGATGACCTTTTCGGCGCCGTGCTCAATGGCCGCTACAAGGTTGTCATAGATGCGCTCATAGTGGGCACAGCCGACGGGGACCTTCTCGGTTACGGTTTCACCGGCTTCGTTCTTGTAGACGAGCGTCCCCCAACGATCCTCCGGCGCAGGCGCAAAGCTGACCTTGTGACGGCCCACGATCTTCTTCTTGCCGGAATTGTGGATCACCGGCGGGAGCGTGAAGCTGCCGTTGGTGCCGTGCAGCGTGAAGCGCGGATAGTCGATCAGCACGCACATCTGCGTATTGACGGATGCCTTGCAGTTGCCGTAGAAGAATTCGAGATCGTAATAGTCGTCGCCGACGCCCGGGTGGTGGATCGAGCGCACGTCGTAGCGCACTTTGTCCGGCATCCCGAGCAGGGAAATGATCTGATCGGTCGTATGCACACCGAGATTGTAGAGCGTGCCGAGATGGTCGTACCAGCCGTTGGGCTTGAAGTAGTCGTAGTGGCTTTCAAGCCGCACGAGCTTGCCGAGCTTGCCGCTTGCCAGCACGTCCTTGACCGCAAGGAAGTCCGCGTCGAAGCGGCGGTTCTGGTTCGGCATGCAGATCAGGCCCTTTTCCTTGGCAAGCTCGAATACCTCCTTGGCCTCCTTCGCGGTCGGCGCAAACGGTTTTTCGATCAGAGCATGCTTGCCCGCGTTTAAGATCTGCTTGGCATACGGCACATGGAACGCGTCCGGCGCGGATACGACGACAAGGTTCACCGCAGGATCGCTGAGTACGTCGTCAAAGTTCGTCGTAAACGTGATTTCCGGATAGAACGGCTCATAGTCCGCAAACTGCACGATATCCTGCTCCCGGCGAAACACATACTTTACCCGGATGTCGTCCCGGTTCTCCACGTAGGGAAGGTGGTATTCCCGCACGCTCACGCCAAAGCCCACATACGCAACGGTCAACATATCGGTATTCTCCTTTTCTGCTGCAATAGAATTATGATAAAACGAGGGTTCGGAAACGGTTTTGCAAGGGGATTGCGAAAACGTTTACTCTATCCTTACAAGCGTATCATACCGCAATTCGGTGCTTTTGGCAAGTGCATTTTGCGGGAACGGCACGGATTTTTGGAAAAACGGCGGCTCTGGATTTTACTTATCTTTGACATTTTCGGATTTTCTGTTGCATCGACGCCGGACGCATGCTATAATTCTTTTAGGATGGCAAAAAAATTTTGCCGCTTGCGGCGCGATTTGCGCACGGGAACAATCAGAAAACGGAATACACAAAGGGGGAATCGGAATGGAGAAACTGTTCAGGCTCAAGGAGAACGGCACGACGGTTCGCACCGAGATTTTGGCCGGTCTCACCACATTTATGACGATGGCGTATATCATTGCGCTGAACCCGAATCTTCTGACCAACTTTGCGGTCGGCACGCCGCTGTGGAACGGCGTGTTTTTGGCGACCTGTCTCGCGTCGGCGCTCGGCACGGTGGCGATGGCGTTCCTTGCCAACAAGCCGTTCGTGATGGCGCCGGGCATGGGACTGAACAGCTTCTTTGCGGTAATTACCGGCAACATTGCCGCGATGCTGAACACCGGCTATGAGAACGCGTTCCAGGCGGCGCTGGTGATCATCCTCGTCGAGGGCATCGTGTTCGTGCTGCTGTCCGTGTTCAATATCCGCGACAAGATCGTGCATGCGATCCCGCTCGGCGTGCGGCTCGGCATCGGCCCGTCCATCGGCCTGATGCTGCTGAACATCGGCCTCGGCTCGAACGCGGGCATTTACGCATCGGGCAACGGCTTTGCGTCGCCGTTCTATGTGATGCGCGACTTCTTCGGCGCCATGACGCCGAGCGTGCTGCAGGGCCAGATGGGTTCGGAATACGGCATGATGGTGCTCACGGTCATCACGATGTTCGTCGGCCTGTTTGTGATCGTGCTGCTGTCCAAGAAGGGCGTCAAGGCCGCCGTGCTGTTCGGCATGCTGATCTCGTCGGTGATCTATTGGGCGGGCGAGGCGATCTTCTTCGGCGTCAATCCGTTCGAATCGCTGCTGACCGCGTCGTTTTTGCCGCCGTTTGCGGATATGGCGAGCACGACGCTGTTCAAGTTTGACTTTGCGGGCTTCTTCAAGATCGGCTGGTTCACGGCGATCACGCTGATCATCACGTTCTGCATGATCGACATGTTCGATACCATCGGAACGCTTGTCGGCACCGCGTCCCGCGCGGGCATGACCGATAAGGACGGCAACATGCCGAAGATGAAGGAGGCGCTGCTGGCCGACGCCATCGGCACGATCGCGGGCGCATGCTCCGGCACTTCCACGGTCACCACGTTCGTCGAGTCCGCCTCCGGCGTGGAAGCGGGCGGCAGAACCGGCTTGACGGCCTTGACCGCCGCGGCCATGTTCCTTGCCTGTATGTTCATTGCCCCGATTGCGGCGATCATCCCGGCCGCCGCCACGAGCGCCGCGCTGATCTATGTCGGCATCCTGATGCTGCAGGGGCTGCAAAACATCAACTTCAACGATATCGACCAGATCGTGCCGGTGTTCTTGATGCTGCTTGCCATGCCGATCTCCGGCTCCATCGGCCACGGCATCGGCCTTGCGATGATCTCCTACACGGTCATCAAGGTCTGCTCCGGCAAGTTCAAGGACGTTTCGATCCTCACCTGGATCATTTCGATCCTGTTTATCGTCAAGTTCTTTGCGGTCGTTTGAGCAAAAACGAGAGGCGGCGAAGGACAATTTATCCATACAGAATCAGTTTTTGCATCGGTCGGCGTTTTCCGGCCGATGCTCCTTTTTGGGACGAAGTGCTAAAATGTACACGTAAAAGAATTCTAAGCGGTACAGCGATATGAACGACAGGCCGATTATCAAAATTTCAAAAAAAGTAACAAAAAAATCGAAAATCGGGCAAGATTTCGTTTGCGTTTTGGAAATATATCTTGTATAATGGGGGAGTATCCGGAATCGGGTCTGTGGTTGCAAGTCGAAGCCAGTCGCAGGCGAAACGATCCACATAAGCGGAAGAAACATTCCGTGAGCATGGTGCGGCTTAGAGGTAAGTCCAACCGGCGGCGTCCGCCGTCGAGAGGGGCAGTAGTGGGGAGCGCAAGGCTTAGGAGCGAACCCTCCTGTTGGCGAGTGTGGGGGCAAAGATCAGGTCAGCCGATACCGGACACAAATCACGACATTTGTGAAGGGAATTAGTGGAAAATGTTTGAGGACAGAGTATTGGTCTGCAAGGACTGCGGCAAAGAGTTCGTGTTCACCGCGGGTGAGCAGGAGTTCTATGCGCAAAACGACTTCAAAAACGATCCGGCGCGCTGCCCCGAGTGCCGCAGAGCACGCAAGCAGCAGAGATCCGAGCGCCAGAACGGCCCGCGCGAGATGTTCGACGCGGTCTGCGCTGCCTGCGGCAAGGCAACGAAGGTACCGTTCCAGCCGAAGAACGACAAGCCGGTCTATTGCTCCGAGTGCTTCGCCAAGCGCCGCGGCAGATAAGTCATGCAGAAAAACAAACCCGCCGGGGAACCGGCGGGTTTGTTTTATGCCTTTGGGAAAAGGCCGTTCGGCAGGCCGGGTGTTACGCGCCCTCGAACTGTGCGGCATAGAGCGCATGATAGGCGCCGCGCCTTTGAAGCAGGACGGCGTGGGTGCCGCGCTCGACGATGCGGCCTGCGTCCATGACGAGGATCTCGTCCGCGCCGCGGATCGTGGACAGGCGGTGCGCGATCACAAAGCAGGTGCGGCCTGCCATCAGGTGCAGCATGGCGGCCTGGATGCGCTGCTCGGTCTGCGTATCGACGTTCGAGGTCGCCTCGTCCAAAATCAGCATCGGCGAGTCGATCAGGATTGCGCGGGCAATCGTCAAAAGCTGCTTCTGCCCCTTTGATAGATTCACGGCGTTGTCGGAAAGCAGCGTGTCGTAGCCGTTCGGGAGCGATTCGATATAGCCGTGGATCATGGCGGCCTTGGCGGCCTCGATCACCTCGGCACGGGTCGCGTCGGGGCGGCCGTAGGCGATATTGTCGTAGATCGTGCCGTGGAACAGCCACGCGTCCTGCAAAACCATCGTATACGCGCGGCGCAGGTTTTCGCGCCTGAGGGCCGTGATCGGGCGGCTGTCGAGCCGGATGCTGCCGCTGTCCACGTCGTAAAAGCGCATCAAAAGGTTGATCAGCGTCGTTTTGCCGCAGCCGGTCTCGCCGACGATCGCAACGACCTTGCCGGGGGTGGCAGAGAAGTCGATTCCGTGCAGGATTTCACGGCCCGGCTCATAGGAAAAATGCACGTCCTCGGCCTCGATATGGCCGTCTATCTTGGCAAGCGTTTCGGCGTCTGCGGCGTCGGGCGCTTCGGGCTGCTCGTCGATCAGGCGGAACACGCGTTCGGCGGCGGCGAGCGCGGACTGCAGATCGGAAACGATATTCGCAAACTCGTTGATCGGGCCGGAGAACTTGCGCGAATACAGCACGAACGACGAGATATTGCCGAGCGTGACCGCGCCGCCCATATACAGCAGCACGCCGAACGCGGAAATCAGCGCGAGCGACAGGTTGTTGATGAAGGTCACCGTCGGGCCGTTGATGCAAGCGAACCGGTCGGCGGCATAGAACGCGTCCACGGCGGCGTCGTTCTTTTCGTCAAAGCGGTGCAAAAACGCGTCCTCGCGTCCGTAGGCGCGGATCGTTTTCAGACCCGCCGTATGCTCCTCGACGTAGCCGTTCATCGCGCCGAGCGACTGCGAACGCTTGCGGTACAGCGGACGTACCTTCTTGGCACGGTAGCGCGTGACAAAGACCGAAATCGGGATCGTGACGACGAACACAAGCACCAGGGGCGGCGAGATCGACAGCATCATCCACAGCGAGCCGACGACGGTGATCAGGCTCGACGCCATGATCACAAGGTCGTGCGTGAGCGAGGCGTTGACGGTGTCCACGTCGTAGGAAATCATGCTGATCACGTCGCCGGGCTGGTGCCGGTCGAAGTAGGACACGGGCAGGGAAACGAGCTTTTCAAACGCGTCCTTGCGCATTTCGTACACGGCGGCGCGGCTGATCCTGATCATCAGCACGGACAAAAGGTAGCTCATCCCGCCGGAGAGCAGATAACAGCCGATCATCAAAAGCGCATAGCGGAACACGTTCGGAAAATCGACGCCGTTCGCGCCGGAGAGCGCGTCGATCGCGCGGCCGGACAGCCGCGGGCCGACAAGCGCGATCAGATTTCCGGCGATGCTCAACGCGGCGGCGAGCAGCAGCAGACCGCTGCGCGGGCGCAGATACTTCCAGATGCGCTTTAGGACGGCCCCGGCGGGCTGCGACGGACGCTCGAATGCGCCGCGCTGCGGACCGCGGCGGAAGGATACGGTTTTGGCTTCGGGCTTGCTCATGCGACCTCCCCCATCTGGATGCGGCACAGCGCACGATAGGTCTCGCAGCAGCGCATAAGCTCGTCGTGCGTACCGAGACCGATCACGTTTCCGTCGTCCAATACCATGATTTGATCCGCATGCCGGATCGCGCTGATCCGCTGCGCAATGACAATTTTCGTCGTATCGGCAAACGCCGCCGCAAGCGCCTTGCGCAGGGCCGCGTCGGTGCGGTAGTCGAGCGCGCTGGAGCAGTCGTCGAGCAGCAGGATTTCGGGCTTGGCCGCGAGCGCCCGCGCAATCAACAGCCGCTGCCGCTGCCCGCCGGACAGGTTCATGCCGCGCTCGTCCAAGCCGGTGTCCATGCCCTGCGGGAGATTGTCCCGCACAAACCCGGCCTGCGCCACATCGAGCGCGGCAGAGAGGGCGTCCTCGTCCAAAGCGCGCGCAAAGTCGATGTTTTCACGGATCGAATCGGCGAACAGAAAATCGTTCTGGAACACGACGCCGAACTTCTCATGCAGCGCGGCGGGGGAGTAGGCGTTCAGCGGCTTGCCGTCCAGATAGATGCGGCCTTCGTCGGGCGTATAGAACCGCAGAAGAAGCTGCAGGAGCGTGCTTTTGCCGCTGCCGGTCGCGCCGATCACGCCGAGCGTCTGCCCGCGTTCGAGCGAAAAGGAGACGTGCGAAAGGTTCTGCCGGATCTTGTTATAGGAGAACGAAACGTCGTCGAACACGACATGACCCTTGGGCGCGTCGTCCTCCGGCAGGGCGGCAAGGACGCGATCCGGCGCGTCGAGTACGGCGGCGATCCGCTTGGCGCTTGCCATGCCCTTGGAGCAGATCGTGAAGATGCGCGTAATGCCGATCAGGCCGTTCAGCAGAATCGTGAAGTAATTCAAAAACGCAATGATCTTGCCCGGCTCGGTCAGCCCCCTGTCTACGCGGGAAGCGCCGACGACGATCACGACCGCCATGCCGATGTTCAGCAGCACGGTCATCATCGGATTGGCAATCGCCATCGTGATTTCGGCCTTCTGTTCGGTGCGGATCACGTCGCGGTTGACCGCGGCAAAACGCGTCTTTTCCTCCCCGGTACGGGACAGCGCCTTGATGATGCGCACGCCGGTCATGTTTTCCTGAATCCGGCGGACGAGGTTTTCACCGGCCTCCTGCGCCTTGGCATAGAGCGGGATGCTTTTGCGGGAAACAAGGAGCAGCAGCCCCGCGAGGAACGGCAGCGCGCACAGCAGCACAAGCGTCAGCGCCGGTTCGAGCATGGCGCTGACCAACAGCCCGCCGATCAGCAGGATCGGAGCGCGGATGCCGAGCCGCAGCATACGGTCCACCATATCGTTGACGTGATAGGTGTCGGAAGAGATGCGCGAGATCAGCGACGGCACCGTGAAGCCGTCCACCTGTTCGCTTTCCAGATGCAGCACGCGGTCAAAGAGCGTATGCCGCAGCGAGCGAGTGAACCGTGCCGCAATGCCCGCCGCCATGCGGTTGGCTGTGACCGCGCCGATGTACGCCGCGCCCGCGCAGAGCAGCATGAGAAAGCCCCAAAGGGCAAGCTGCCGTTTGTCGCCGGTCGGGGCGATCACGTCGATGATGTGCTCCAAAATCCACGGCAAAAACAGCTCGGTAAGCGTCGCCAAAAATTTGAGGACGATCTGTGCCGAGGTGCGTATGGCTTGGGGCTTCAGAAAGGATAATACACGCTTCATACAGGCTCACGCGGGTCTTGCCCGCCGTTCATAGTGGTGCAGCAAACCGCTGCTCTATAATAATAAGTATATACATTATCCGCGCGGGTGTCAATCGAAACGCAAAGACAATGTACGGCGGTCGGCGAAAAAAGCCGGTTCGCAAAAGCCCTTGCAATCCCACCCGGCTTGATGTATCATAGTTTTATCGAAATAAAGGAGGGAAGACCCCGATGTTATACGAATATCCGCTGCAAACCGGCAAGGAGGGCTTTATCGACATTACCGACAAGGTACGCGACGCGGTGCGCCAAAGCGGCGTGTTCGACGGCATGGCGACCGTCTACTGCCCGCATACGACCGCGGGCATCACGATCAACGAAAATGCCGATCCGGATGTGGTGAGCGATCTTTTGCTGGCGCTCGACCGCACCTATCCCGACCGGCCGGAGTTCCGGCACAGCGAGGGCAACAGCGCGGCGCACCTGAAGGCGAGCGTGATCGGGTCGAGCGTGACCGTGATGATCGACGACGGCAACCTTGTCCTCGGCCGGTGGCAGGGCATCTACTTCACCGAGTTCGACGGGCCGCGGCAGCGCCGCTTCTCCGTGAAGATCATCGGCACCCAGAACCGGTAAGGAGCAGCGCATGAGAGCTTACGAACGTTTATTGCAGTACGTCGTGATCCACACGACGAGCGACGATACCACCGGCACGACGCCGTCCACCGCGCGGCAGTTCAACCTTGCAAGGCTTCTGGTCGAGCAGATGCAGGCGCTCGGCGTTGCGGACGCGCATGTGGACGACAAATGCTATGTTTACGGCACGCTGCCCGCGACCGAGGGGTATGAAAACGCGACGCGTTTGGGCCTGATCGCGCACATGGATACCGCGCAGGACTGCAGCGGTGAAAACGTCAGGCCGCAGCTGTGGGAAAACTACGATGGAAACGACCTCACGCTGCCGAGCGGACGCGTGCTGGACGTTGCTTCGTTCCCGCATCTATCGGGCTTGAAGGGCAGGACGCTGATCACCTCCGACGGCACGACCCTGCTCGGCGCAGACGACAAGGCGGGCGTGGCGGAGATCATGACGCTGCTTGAACGGCTGCAGGCGGAGCACATCCCGCACGGCAAGCTGTCGATCGCGTTCACGCCGGATGAGGAGATCGGCGAGGGCGCGGATCACTTCGACGTGGCAAAATTCGACGCGGACTTCGGCTACACCGTGGACGGCGGGGCCGAGGGCGAGCTGGAATATGAAAACTTCAACGCGGCGGGCGCCGTGTTCGATATCAAGGGCTTTTCGGTGCATCCGGGCAGCGCAAAGGACGTGATGGTAAACGCGCTTTTAGTTGCGTGCGAGATCAACGGCATGCTGCCTTCTGCTGACACGCCGCGCTATACCGAGGGGTATGAGGGCTTCTATCACATCACCAAGTTCACGGGCAATATCGAACAGGCGCAGCTTTGCTATATCGTGCGCGACCACAGCGCGGATTGCTTTGCGGGCCGCCTTCATACGCTGCGCCATATCGAAAAGACGCTGAACGAACGCTACGGCGCGGGCACGGTGACGCTCACGATCAAGGAACAGTACCGCAACATGAAGGAGAAGATTGAACCGTGCATGCACCTGATCGAAAACGCGAAGCGTGCGGCGAAGGCGGCGGGCGTCGAGCCGAAGGTCGTGGCGATCCGCGGCGGCACGGACGGCGCGCGGCTCAGCTTTATGGGTCTGCCCTGCCCGAACCTCGGCACCGGCGGGTACGCGTTCCACGGCCCGTGCGAGCACATCACGGTCGAGGGCATGGACATTGCGACGCAGATGCTTGTCGAGCTGGTGAAGCTGTATGCGGCGAGGCCGCGCGGCTGAATCCGCCGGCTTCGACAGCTTTGTTCATAAAGATTCCGCAAATCGGTTACAAACGCCCACTTTATCGGTGCGGCGTTTTTTGTTATACTGAGGGCATCAGCAACGGAGG
>JAEEGL015818078.1_pt1 | contig 32819 bp, 27 predicted proteins | sample 9134231 | NCBI WGS metagenome assembly JAEEGL01 (sample SAMN16246548, study PRJNA631951) | gut metagenome | biome: gut microbiome; feature: rumen; material: fiber-attached | host: Bos | place: Iran: Karaj | collected 2018-10
CATAGACATGCGGCAGGACATGATGGTGGAAGACGAGTATTACTCCATCATCAAGGAGCAGGAGAGCAAGCTTTATTACGGAGAAAGGAAGATGGCCGAGATGAACGCACAGATAACCCAGATGGGCGGGCAGATTGCCGAAATGGGCGGGCAAATTGCCGAGATGGGCGGGCAAATTGCCGAGATGGACGGGCAGATTGCCGAGATGGGCGGGCAGATTGCCGAAAAGGACGGGCAGATTGCCGAGATGGACGGGCAGATTGCCGAGAAGGACGGGCAGATTGCCGAGATGGGCGGGCAGATTGCCGAGATGGGCGGGCAACTACAAGCTTCTATCAGGCTGTTGCTTAGCATGGGACAGTCGAAAGAATCTATCGCCAAGAGTCTGGGCATCAGTACAGATGACGTGGAACGGCTATGCGGATTATCCTAATCCGTTCTTTTAGTTCAGCTTTGGCTTCAGCTCGTCGGGGCTTTCGCGGGTGAACATGTCGACGGGGGGAGCCTGGCGAGTGAAGAAGTGCTCGATGGTTTCAGGGTCTAGCGTGATGGCAGGCTGGAAGTCGGGACTCTGCATATAGGCTAGTATGGCATGGCGCATCTGACGGGCCACGGGGCGGTGGGCAAGGTCGGTGGAGATGTCCATTGTGGTCATCAGCAGACGGCCGCCCAGCACGCGGGCCTCGATGAGCATGCCCAGCTTGCGGGAGACATGCCAGGTATCGATGGGCTGTATGGGCGGCTGATAGTCGGCAGGCAGCTCCATGAGGTTCATCACCTGTGCTCGGTTGAGCAGCTCCCACCATTGCAGGTCGGCCCAGTCATCGGTGGGGAAGTCGTACTTGAAGAGCGGATGGGAAGTGTCGATATAGGCTCCCGTGGTATGGGGCGGCCGCATCTTGAACCATGAGGTATTCCAGAACACTGGCAGGTAAGTCTGTTTGACATCGCTGCCCAAGGTGACCAGGCCCGCAGCCTCGATGAGCACGGTACCACCGGCACGCAGTGTATCGAGGGCGGCGGGGGTGAGTGGAGAGTTGAGAACTGAGAGCTGAGAGGTATGATTAGCTTTGCTGGCCGGATACACCCAGAAGTTGTAGTGATTCTCTATTCGGTTCTCCACAATGAGGTGAAGGGTCATCTTCGTAGGTTTCGCCACCCGGTCGAGGGGCAGGTCGATGACCCCCATCTGCGTGTTCTTGCCCAGGGGGACGGGCTTGGGACTGAAGCTGTCGCGGAAGAAGAGCTGCTTGCCGTCCTCGATGATTTCGTAGGTAGTGTTGCAGGGGCGCAGGTCACCATAGATGGCGTTCATCATCTCCACGGGCACGACGAGCCGCTCGTCGCTGGTGTAGACAAACTTGGGGAAACGGGCCATGACGACGATGCTGTTGCACGACTCACGCCATTCACGGGCCGTGGTATAGCCTTTCTCCTGCCAATGCACATTGAGGGGACCTACCAGGGCGGTGCCCTGACCGCTATAGTCGTTCAGGCTGAGCAGCTGGAAACCGGCATAGTCCTTGGTGCGAAGGTTGCGCTCCATCTCGTACTTATAGCACAGCACCTGGAGCTTTCCGCTGGCATGGAGGAATTTCCCGGCCTGCGAAGCCATGCCGTTCCGGGCCAGAAGGTCGCGGAATATCTCGAAATTGCCGGGCTTGTAGGCTCCCACATACTGAGAAATCTCCTTAAAGTCGGGGAATGCGCACCACTGTCCCTGCTCATGGGCGATGATGGGAGAGTTGCATGCTTCCGCCGCCTTGTAGTTGCGGGGATATTCTATCTGACTGTAGTAGTCGTCATCGCTGCTGGGGGCATGGCGGTCCCAATCGAGGCCACGGGCACCGCCCTTGACATGATATTCGGAGCCGTCGTCCCAAGCCCATCCGCCACCGACGCTGGCCCCGCAGTAGACACGAGTAGAGTCGTACTGGTGCATCTGGCTCACCCAGTCGTTGCAATAGGCCACCCAGTCGCCGGCAGGCTCGTTGCCGGCAGCCATCATCACGAACGAGGGATGGTGGCCGTATTCATCGACAATGCGCTTCGACTCCTCCAGCAGGTACTGGTCGATGGCCTGCCCGCGACGAAGCCTCACACCATGGTTGGGCCACGACGGTCCTTCGGGCTGCAGATAGATGCCCACCTCGTCGGCAGCCTGGAAGGCAGCGTCGGGCGGACAGTAGCTATGGAAGCGCACATGGTTGAGGCCGTAATCCTTGCATTTCCTGAACACCTTCAGCCACTCCTCCTTGTCGGTGGGCGGATAGCCCGTCTCAGGGAAGCAGCAGTTCTCCACGGTGCCACGCAAGAACAGCGGCCGGCCGTTGATCTTCATCTGCCGTCCCTCGATGCTGATGTTGCGCAAGCCAATAGTGGTCTCATAGACATCTTCGCCAGCCTCAACGGTGAGCAGATAGAGGTGGGGGTGGAACTCGTCCCAAGGCTCAATGAGAAGGGATTTCTTCAAGTTGCCGTTCTCATTTCTGTAGCCATAGACAGGAAAGGTGAACTCCACCTTGCCGGTACCAGCCACATCGACATTTATGTTTTTTATCTCCTTGCCAGTCTTACCGTTGGCAATGGGCTTCAGGCTGGCACCCACAAAATAGTCGAAGAAAGGCATGAAGCGGACAAAGGGCACATGGTTTTCAAGCTCTACCTGCACCTTGAGCGTCTCCAAATTGTCAGAGGACAGGACGCGCACTTTCCTGATATTCAGCTTTTTCCACTGCGACCGCAGTTCCATGCGGCCTGTGATGCCATTCCAGTTACCCTGCGTCTGGTCGGTCACAGAGTGAGAGTCCTGTCCCACGCAGACGTTCTCAATGCCGTTGTAGACGCGGATGGAGATGTCGTTTTGCTTGCCGGCACGAAGATAGCGGCTGACATCATAGCGGTGGGGCGTGGAGAGCGATGTCTGGTGGCCGACCTTATGGCCGTTCACGTAGACGGTAGTCTCAATGTGGGGACGCTCCAGAAAGAGCGACATGCGGGTGCCCTTCCAGTCTTTCGGCACATATACCTTCTTATGATACCAGGCTGCGCCTACATAGTGCTTCCGGGGAGTGAGAAAGAACGGGAACTTCATGTTGCCCTCGCGGCGATAGGGCTCCATGAGGGGGTTGTGGTAATAGGAGGAGTCGTAGAGCGACCCCGTCCACGGCGTCTGCAACGTAACGGGCAGCCCCTTGTCGTTGGTAAGCATCGATCCGGGCAGCATGACGAAATCGCTGTATTTGGTGCGAAGGGGAGAACCCTTGCCCACGATGGTGTCGCCCATGGCAAAATCCCAGGCACCGGCCAGGCTGATGATGCGCTGTGCCCCTGCGGGGATAAACGACAAATGACAAATGATGAATGACAGAACTGCTGTCAGCGATGTCCGTTTCATAGTTCTTTCCTTTTAGAAGTACTTCTATATAACTAATGTTAGTTTGGCGTTTGCGTAGAGACGTCACATTGTGGCGTCTCTACTGACCGCTGCAAAGGTAGTGCTTTTTAAATGAACGACATGCGGGAAAATCCCTACAATCAGGTAGGGCTTTCCCTACATGGGCACAACGGTGATGCTGTTCACCCGCTCCCCTGGTGTCTTGTCAGCCTCGCGAGGCAGATAGATGGGGGCATCTTTCTGCAAGGGCAAGATGCGCAGCTCCAGCTCCTTCGTACCCTTAGGCAGGCGCCACAGTCCATAGAGGAACGGTCGGCCATAGTAGAAGTTGTCGGCAACAAGCTTTCCGTCGGCGTAGAGGCGGGCTACGTCGCCCTGGTAGTCGATTCTTAGAAGTGAAAGGCTGTGGGTAGGTGAGCCTTGTCCGGGAATGGGATTCGCTGCTGCCGTGGGAAGCTGGATGCGATAGACAGCGGCCTGACGGAAGTCTTCGTCCTGCGGCTCCTCTGCCACGCGCTGTACGCCGATGCTGACTTGCGGCAGAGGACCGGCCTCGCGTACTTTATTATAATTGACAGCCTCTCCTGCCCCACCCCAGTCAGAGAATGCCGCACTGGGCAGGAACAGGTGCTCTGCCTCGTCCTTCGTGAGCAAGTAAAAATTCTTGTAGACAGGCTTGCCGGTGCCCTGCGGCTTCAGGTTGCGCAGCGTCTTTCCGTCCTGCATGCAGAGGATGGCAGGAATGCCGGGGACCTGCATCAGATAGACTTTCCCATCGCGCTTGGCCACCAGCTGGGCCGTGGCATAGCGTATGCCGTCGATGTTTACCGGGAAGATGGCCATGCAGCCGGCGGGAATGGTGAGACGGGGGAAAGCCACGCCACAAGCAGACAGCTGGATGTTTTTCTTGGCAGAGAGCTGCTGAAGGCGTTCATAGTTGTTGACGAAAACGAAGCCCTCCTCCGGCAATCCCTTCTGGGCCAAGGCCGACCGCACCGCCCAGCGCAGCTGCGTGTCATCGCCTTTCTTGATGTTCTGGGGCGAAGGGAAAGAAGCCTCCATCGTAGCCAGCTGCTCACCCCAGTCGTGCATGAACAAATGCAGGGGGCGCAGCATGTAGTACTGCGGGTAGGGCTGCCCGAACTCTCCCAGCGGTGCCTGGAAGTCGTAGGTCTTCACGGGCATGTCGTTATAGTTGGTGGCCAAGGTGCGCTGGGTCTCGTTCAGCGTGGTCAGGCCCTCGGGATTGGTACCGCCGTGATACATATAATACCCCAGCAAGTTGGAGCCGCTGCCCAGCTTGACAAGCGCCATGCTGTAGGCATCCTCCGGGTAGACGTAGGGACGCCGGTGATAGGCCGTCATCATGCCTCCGCCCAGCTCGCAGGTGAAGTAGGGATAGGCGGGTTGAAGGCTTAGCGTTGAGGTCTGAGAATTGGCATCCACATTGGAATAGTCTATCTGCTCGGTGGCGATGGCGGTAGACGAGCGGAAGGCCTTGAAGTTGAATGCCTGATAATAGTTGCCGGCCGTCTCTTCTAAGGAACGATCCCAGAAACCGTCGGCATAGTCGCCATAGAGGGGTATCATCTCGCCGAAAGGCACAGGTTTCGACAGTTCGGGCCAGCCTGTACGGGTATAGAAAGGCAAGTCGAAGCCTACTTGCAATGCTATCTTCTTCAGCGCCATCAGGTAGTCGCCCGAGCCACGGTACTCGTTGTCGAACTGGCAGGCCAGCAGCGGGCCGCCGTCTTTCCACTGCAAGCCCTGCACTTGGGTGAAGATCTGCCTGTAGAGCTTCTCCACCAGCGACAGGAAGCGCGGGTCGGTAGAGCGCACCTTGACAGGCTTTGCGGCTCCCCCTCCCCCCTGAGAGGGACTGGGCGGAAGGCTCAACACCCAGTCGGGGATGCCGCCGCAACGCACCTCGCCATGACAGAAGGGTCCGATGCGCAGTACCAAGGGTATCTGCTCCTCCTTGCATACCTCAATGAAGCGGCGCAGGTCGCGCTGGCCGTCCCAGCGGAAGATGCCCTGCTGCTCCTCAATGTGGTTCCAGAACACATATGTGGCGATGACGGTGACACCGCCCTCCTTCATCTTCCTCACTGCCTGCTGCCACTCGTCGGCCGGCAGGCGCGAATAGTGAATCTCGCCCATCACAGGGCATACACGCCGCCCCCCGATGATGAGGCTGTGGCGGTCCCACTTCACTTCAGGAATGTTGTCGGCACCAGCCGACACTATGGCAAAAAAGGCCAGAAACAAGAATAGCTTTCTCATCGTTTAAAAGTTTGCTGCAAAATTACAATTTTCTTTCCGTTTTCTTGCATTATTTCCTGAAAAAGTTGTACTTTTGCAAAATGTAAGTAAGAAAAAAGCATGACAGCATGTTAAGACGCTGCTTTTTACTGTTGTGGCTGGCCTATGTACTAACCACTCTTTCCATCTACGGGCAGAGACGTGACATTCACATCCTCTCAGCCAATGACATGCATGCCACTATCCAGGCTTTCCCCAAGCTGGCTGCCATTGCCGACAGTCTGCGTGAAATAGACCCGGAGCTGCTCGTCTTTTCGGCAGGCGACAACCGCACCGGCAACCCCATCAACGACAAACACGAGATTTCGGGCTATCCCATGGTGGCCCTGATGAACCAGGTGGGCTTCAACGGCTCTGCCCTTGGCAACCATGAATTCGACATGTGTTCCCTGGCACGCCTGACCGACCTGTCGACCTTTCGCTATATCTGCGCCAACATGACCGCCGAACCTGAGACGGGCATTCATGCCGTGCCCTGCCAGGTGTTCGACGTGAAGGGACTGAAAGTGGGTGTCGTCGGTGCCATCCAACTCTCGCCGGAAGGTATTCCCAGCACCCATCCCAGCAATCTGAAAGGGCTTCATTTCCAGCCAGCCAGCGAGGTCTTGCCACAATATGAATGGATGCGCCGAGAATGTGATGTCGTCATCCTGCTCTCACACTTAGGCTACGAGGACGACTGTGCCATGGCCGATGCCTTCCCCTGGCTGGACCTGATTATCGGCGGTCATACCCACACGCAGCTGAAAGACGACGAGATACGTAACGGTGTGCTCATCACGCAGAACAAGAACAAGCTGTCCCGCGTCACACACATCACACTTACAGTCGACGATGGCCGTGTGGTCAGCAAACATGCCGAATACATCAACGTGAAATCTTTCCCGCGCAAGAACAAGATAGTGGAAGAGATGGTGCGCTTCTTCAGCAACAACCCTGCCTTCCGACGCGTGATAGCACGGGCAGAAACACCTTTTGAGGTGCGCGAGGAACTGGGCTGCATGTTGTGCGACGCCCTGATGGACATCTGCCACGCAGATGTTGCCGTACATAACCCCGGTGGTGTACGCATCGACAGCCTTTCCTCCCGTGATATCACCATACACGACGTCCTGGAGATGGATCCCTTCAACAACCAAGCCGTGATATTGGAGCTGACGGGTAATGAAATGGTGCAGATGATGCTCTCCTATTGCCATCACAACCTGAGCAGCTTCCCCTACGTAGGGGGCATGCGCTGCCTGCTGAAAACCGACAAGAAGAATCCCAGGCTAGTGAGGTCGGTGAAGCTGCTCACCCCCGAGGGGAAGAAAATGGACATGAAGCGGAAATACCGCGTAGCGACAAACAACTATGTCCCGGCTACCAGCAAGATTCCCGACGGTTCTTCCCATGACCTCGGCATGCTGACCACCGACATTATCATTCAATATCTGAAAAAGCAGCAAACGGTGAACTATCAAGGCGTGCGACGGCTGGAAGTGAAAAGTAAGAAGAGTAAAAAGTAATCGATGAGAAGGTGAGGACTGGAACTCTTTTCTCCAAACACGACGGGACTGCCTTGACAAAAGTCTTGGCTGTCCTTTTCGCTTTTCACTTCTCGGTTTGCATTTCCCGTGCCGGCGACGGCGTCGACGATGTGCTGCAACATACGCCCATGGCTAGTGTCTTCGCCCTTAAAGCCTTTGGCATGGACAACCAAACATCTTGGACAGAGCTGACGCTCACTGCCGCTTCTTCCTATATTCTTTCCGCCGGCACGGCATACACGCTGAAGCATGTCGTCAGCGAAAAGCGTCCCGACGACAGCGACCGCCGCTCGTTCCCCTCAGGCCATGCCACGTTCGCCTTCGCCGGAGCCACCGTGCTCAGTCATGAGTTCGGCCACCGCTCGCCCTGGATAACCGTCGGCGGCTATGGCGTGGCCACGCTGACAGCCCTCGACCGCATTCGCCGCGACCGCCACTACTGGCATGATGTCTGCGCAGGGGCAGCCATCGGCATTGCCGCCACAGAACTGACCTATTTCCTCAAGCGGAAACTCGTCAAGAACAAGAACATGGACGTCGCCTTCACAGGCCGACAGCTCTACCTGGCTGTCAGGTGGTGAAAAAAATGGAGGTAAAAGAAAAACGGAGGCAATAATATAGCAGTTGACCCAGGAATTCTTCTCAGGCGGTAGCCGCTCCCCTCCCATCAGGGGAGGGGAGCGCTATGCGGAATAGTTAATTCAGGTCAACTGCTATATTGTTGCCAAAAATGATGCCTTTTTTCGACACTGAGATTATTCAGGGTCTTCGCTGTCCATCACTGCTGTTGGGCGGTTGGTGCGTGCGCTGCAGCCGACACCGAAGTACCTGTAGAGTGCCTCGATGGCGTCGGCGGGCGTGATGTCGTTGTCGCCGTTCAGGTCGGCAGCCGCCTCATTGAAGTTCGTCTGCTGCACGCCGAAGTAAGCGTACAGAATCATGATGGCGTCGGGCAGGCTCAGCATCAGGTGCTTCTCGCCAACAGCAGACTGTACTACACCTTCCGGCAACCACTTCTGAAGGCTGTTCTCTGGGAAACCAATATAGGCCACGGGGGTCTCAATGTCCCTGAACTGGCGTTTGTTAACCTTGAAGTCGTTCAGGAAACGGCAAGCCAGAAAAGCACTCCACTGGTAGGCACGCAGAAAAGTTCCCTCGCGATAGAGGTGCAACTCGTTTCGGACATGACTTGACAGTCGCAATGACTCTGCTTCTGACACTTCCTTGATAGCGGACATTTTATTATCTCCTTTAATTTTATATTCTGTTTACTATAGTCAAAATTCCTGAACATTTTTTTCGGCTGGCCCGCAGTGGGGCTTGGTAGCAGGCCCTGAGGCCTGCGCCCCACCGCAAGCCAGCCGAAAAAAATGGGAGATTGGGGCTTCTTAATGCACCTTGGGGACAGGATGCACCTTAAATTCTACTGGACCGCACGGACCGTAAAGCCGTAGTAGCGGTAGTAGTAGAACATGCCGGCATAGCCCGAGCGGAATTGGAGGACCCAACCGTGACTGACACCGCCCGAGTTAAGCGTCGACGACCAGTAGATGTCGAGCGAGCCATCGCTGCTGAGCGACGAGCCATAGCGGTAGCCGGCAGCGGGCAGGAAGATGGAGTTGCTCTTCTGGGCGCAATCCTTGGTGACCGTTATCAAATAACCTGCATGGCCTGAACCCTGATAGTCACTCTGCCACTCCCAGGAATAGCCGTCAATCTTTTCACTACCAGAATAATCTGGGCAAGTTCTTGCCAGTTCTTCCAGCTCGTCATGGGTCGGCATACGCCATGAGCCACCCCAATTGACATGCGCAGCGTCGTCACCGGCTTCGAGGGTTTCACCGCCTGAGGTGTACTTCGACCATGAGTACGTCCAGTCGTCGCCTGTATAGTATGGCGTATTAGCAAAATGGTAGCCATTGCCCGCGCTATAGTTGTCCGTAGTGGCACCCCATGCGTAGTACTTGCCGTAGTCAGTCACGCTCTCGGCACCGACATTCATGTTCGCCCACTTCACCGACAGCCCCAGGTCAACAGCCACCACCTCCGTCATCTGCAGCGTGCTCTTGTAGAATTTACCTTCGTCAAAGGTCACGCCGTCCTTGGAGTAGACATAGGTCTTGTTGTCGCTGCCTGTCGCAGTGAAGCTGACCTTCTGGCTGCTGACTTCGGGCAGGGCGGCATAGAGCGTGCTCGTGGCCGAGGCAGGGGTGATGACGTAAGCCTGCCCATCAATGGTGACGGTGAGGGCACTCACGTCGATGGTTGCCGAGCCGCCGGAGTTCTTAGTGGTGAACTTGAAGATGGCGAACTGCGCTGCGGGCTGCGTCGTGACGGTTAGCCCGGGAGTCGTAGTTTGGATGGTGCCCTCACCTACGCGAACGTCGAGGTTGGCATTGAGCGTGCCGTCCTGCGCTGCCAGCAGCGTGGCGGCATCCTTCACACCACTGTTGTCATCCTTGGCGGCTGACTTGGGATAGACCAGCGTGCAAGGGGTATCGTTAGGGGTGCCATCGGCTACAGTGAACGAAATGGTGGCTGCGCCAGTGGTGTTGTCCACTGCCGTAATCGTAGCATCAGCCACTTTCTTCTCGCTGTTCACTTCGTAGAGGATGGCAATGTGCTCGTCTACAGCCCAGGTGACTGTTACCTTATTAGTACCTTCAGCTACCGCACGTGTGGCGGCTCCGTCGGACTTGGGAGCCAGCGTGGCAGTGATGGTGATGCCCTCGGCCTTGGCGGGCTGGACAGCGTCGTTGTCGTCGTTGCTGCAAGCGGCAAATGTCAGAGCCAGTGCAGCCATCAGAAAAAACTTCGTTGTCTTCATTGTTTTCTTGTCGTTAATGGGTTAAACACTGGGGGCGATTAAGAATTGAGCGGGTCGCCGCCATCTTCATAATCACTGGGAGAATTCAGCTCGCCGCTTCCGGCCAGCAGTTGGTTCGTCACATGCTGTTCAACCACCTTGGAGGTCGGCTGGACATACGTTCTTCTTGTCTTTCTCATACGCTTTTTTACCTTTCTTTTTGATTAAAAATTAAACATGCGTTTGTATAAACTAGCCGCAAAAGTACGAACTTTTGCGTGAACAAAAAAAAAAAAAAAAGAAAAAAATGTTAAAGACGTTAGGAAAGTTTCACTTTTAACAGAAACAAGCCCCACCCCACCATAAAAAATCACTTCCCAGCCCTCAACTGAGGAACAGGGAAGTGAATTCGCTTTTTAGCTTGGCGCGCTACAGTGCTTCTATCTCGGCCACGGTAGGCGTAATCTGCTGTTCCAAAATCTCTTGATACTCGTCCAGTATCTCGTTCGATACGCAGAGTGTGTATTGCCCCGCGAGGAATGCGTCCCAAATCGGACGATAGGGGCTACCGTGCGAGATAATCTGCAACAGACAGTTAGTGTCAATCACAACGGGGTTCATGCGGCGTTACTTGTTATAAGGTGTACGGAAGTGTGAGCCTCGCAGTTCCTGAAGACGTTTCTCGTCGAACTGTCCGCTTTCCCATAGTGCATCCATCTCTTCGTCAATCTGCTTGGCGTAGAACGCAGCCAGTTGTTGGCGCAACTTTTCCAGCCCCACAGCAGTCTTGATATGGGACACCAGATTAAACACTTGTACTTGTGCCGGGGTAAAAGTAATAGTTTCCATAATTCTATCATTTATGAGTTTCGACGGTGCAAGTCTGCGATTATGCGAGGGCCATGATGCTTGATCGATGGCCGCACCGATGGAGCAGTGAGCACCATCAAGCTCGCTTGGATGGTCGAGTCGCGACAGAGGTCGGCCTAGCCATCGTGAGCACACTCGCAGCCTTCGGCTGCAAAATTACAACTTTTTCCCGACATTCCTGCGGTTTCTGCGGAATTTTTAGTTCGTCTGGATAGGGAAAGCTCTGAGTGCTCTGCCACAGCCACGTGCAAAGCACGTTCCGTGACCTCTCTTCAGCAAAAGAAAAACTCTTAAACTCTGCGTCTCAGCGTTCAATTTTCAACCGCACAGTTCGAAAATATCCACCGAGACATCACCCCGTGATGCCCCGGCGTTTTGCTATCAAATCCACTTCCCTCGAAGATGAAAATATCCTACTATTCCTGCTATCTGCTTTGTAACTTACATGTAATAAGCGCGTTATAGATAGCATATTAGCAAATTATCCTACTACCAATCCCCTATTGACCCACTATCGACCTGCACTTGTCTTTTGAATGGCTTTTATTTTGCGGGGGCGCGTAAATCGTTTTGCGTAGGCACAAAAGCGTTTTTGCGAAGGCGCATCACAACAGAAACAGCTACCGTGCGACCGATGAACGGATGGCTTGCCCGACTATTGCTTTTTCCTGAGAACCTTATGGGCTGGAAGAGGGATAAGTAGGGAGGCCTAGGAAACCGGTAGGGGTTCGATAGAGGATTAATAGGTGGTTATTAAACTAATATGCTATCGCTATCATTTTGAAAGACAGATTGTTTGAATTTGTAATAGTAGGAATAGCAGGTTTTTGGATGTGTATAAACTGTATTATGGGACGTTCATTTTACCGATGCACGCCTATTTATAAACGTAGGGACATATTCTTGAGTTAATACAAGAACATGTCCCTACAATTAGGGGAAAGCCTACCAACCAAGGGTTGCTGCCGCCCCGTTATCAGAACTCTGCGCTCTTTGGTGTGCGCGGGAAGGGTATGACGTCGCGGATATTCTGCATACCTGTGACGAAGAGGATGAGGCGCTCGAAGCCCAACCCGAAACCGGCATGGGGGCATGAGCCATAGCGGCGAGTATCGAGATACCACCACAGTTTGTCGGTCTCCATGCCACGGGCATTGATTTCGGCCATCAGCTTGTCGTAGCTCTCCTCACGGACGGAGCCGCCGATGATTTCGCCAATCTGGGGGAAGAGCACATCGGTGCCCTGCATGGTGGGGCCGGGAGCAACGGAGCCTTTGTAGCCAACGGAGGCTCCAGCGGGGGAGTCACCTGAAACGGACGCAGAGGCGGGAGCGTTCTGCTTCATGTAGAAGGCCTTGATCTTGCTGGGATAGTCAGTCATGATGACGGGCTTCTTGAAGTGTTCCTCTACGAGGAAGCGCTCGTGCTCGGAAGCCAGGTCATCGCCCCACTGACAGGGGAACTCGAACTTCTTACCGTTCTTGATGGCTTCCTGCAGGATATTGATGCCCTCGGTGTAGGGCAGGCGGACAAAGCTGTCCTTCAGCACACCCTCCAGGCGCTGGATGAGCGTCTTGTCAATCATCTGGTTGAGGAATGCAAGGTCGTCCTTGCAGTTGTCGAGTGCCCAACGCACGCAGTACTTGATGAAGTCCTCCTCCAGGTCCATCAGCTCCTCCTGATCGAGGAAAGCCACCTCAGGCTCTATCATCCAGAACTCGGCCAGATGGCGCGGGGTGTTGCTGTTCTCAGCACGGAAGGTGGGGCCGAAGGTATAGATGGCTCCCAAAGCGGTGGCACCCAGTTCGCCTTCCAGCTGTCCGCTGACGGTGAGGCTGGTCTGCTCGCCGAAGAAATCGTCATCGTAGATGATTTTCCCCTGCTCGTCCTTCTTCAGGTCGTAAAGGTTCTTCGTCGTCACCTGGAACATGTTGCCGGCACCCTCGCAGTCGCTGGCAGTGATGAGCGGGGTGTGGAAGTAGAAGAAGCCATGCTCATGGAAATAGGTGTGGATGGCCATAGCCATATTGTGGCGGATGCGCATCACGGCACCGAAGGTGTTGGTGCGCAGGCGCAGATGGGCGTTCTTGCGCATCACCTCGAAGCTCTGCCCCTTCTTCTGCATGGGGTAGGTATTGTCGCAGAGACCGTAGATCTCCAAGCTGGTGGCCTGAATCTCCGACGACTGTCCGGCGCCCTGACTTTCGACGAGCGTTCCCACAGCGCAAATGCATGCTCCTGTGGTGATTTGCTTCAGCAACTCCTCGTCGAACTTAGCAGGGTCGACAACCACTTGTACGTTCTTGATGGTGGAGCCATCGTTGAGGGCAATGAAGTCAACGGCCTTACTGCTGCGATGGGTACGCACCCAGCCTTTCACGCATACTTCCTTGCCATATTCTGTGCTTTGGAGCACATCAATAATCTTTGTTCTCATTATTTTTGGAGTTATGGGGAGTTATGGGGAGTTATGGGGAGTTATGGGTCATTAGAAATGAGCCTATAAAGCCTACGAAACTACCTTTTCTACTCCATAGAGTTTTTAAACTTATTCTCAAGAATTCCTTTTACATAAGCATTGAGCAAAAAACTGGCTTCACTTAATGTGGTACGCAGTTGATTGTAAGAGTCTATATTGATATAGGAGAGATCCTTGGCAAGGATACAATAATAACGACATTCTTCCAGGCTTCCCTGTGCCATGCTGAAAAAGCGGAGTTTATCAGGTTGAGTTAGTTTCCCATATCCTTCGGCTATGTTCGCAGCTATGGATACAGCGGCCCGTTGAAACTGGGAAGAAAGTCCAAACCTTTCGAAGTCGGGGTAATTACGAGTAGTCTGATACACCATCAGGACGAATGCATGGGCTTTTTGCCAAGCCAACACATTCTCAAAAGTTTTAGTTGATTCCATATCAATTAACATTTTTACGATGTAGTGTATTTGAAAATCTGGTCTAACGACCTATAACTACCCATAACTACTCATAACTACCCATAACTACCTATAGCTCCTACTCATACGCTCCCATACGCAGGCGGTCGACCTCCTCCTCAGTGAGGTAACGCCAGTCGCCACGGCGCAGGTTCTTCTTGGTGAGTCCGGCAAACTGTACACGGTCGAGCTTGGTCACCTTATAGCCCAGCGACTCGAAGATGCGGCGGACGATGCGGTTCTTGCCGGAGTGAATCTCAATGCCCACCTGCTTCTTGTCGGTAGGCGAAGCGTACTGCACGTCGTCGGCCTTTATTTCGCCGTCGTCGAGGTTGATGCCCTCTGCTATCTGCTGCATGTCATGGGCGGTGACATTTCGGTCGAGATAGACGTGGTAAATCTTCTTCTTCAGATATTTGGGGTGCGTGAGCTTCGAAGCCAGGTCGCCATCGTTGGTCAGCAGGAGCACGCCGGTGGTATTGCGGTCGAGGCGTCCAACGGGATAGATGCGCTCAGGGCAGGCATTCTTGACCAAGTCCATGACGGTCTTACGCTGCTGAGGGTCATCGCTGGTGGTCACATAGTCCTTGGGCTTATTCAGCAGGACATACACCTTCTTCTCAATGCTGACGGGCTGGTCGTGGAAGCGTACCTCGTCGGTGCGCAGCACTTTAGTGCCCAGCTCAGTGACCACCTGTCCGTTGACGCTGACGACACCGGCCTGGATGAACTCGTCGGCCTCGCGACGGCTGCAAACGCCGGCATTAGCCAGGAACTTGTTCAGGCGGACAGGCTCATTGGGATCGTAGTTCTGCTCCTTATATTCGATGCGCTTCTTCATCGAATACTTGGCATTGGGGTCGTATTCAGATGTATGAGGACGGCGGGGTTTCTGGCCGTAGCCACCGCCACGCGTGAACTGGCCGTTATGGTTGCCGTAGGGGCGCTGCTGTCCATAGCCACCCTGCTGCGGACGCTGCTGGCCATAGCCGCCCTGCTGGGGACGAGACTGCCCGTAGCGGGGACGCGGCTGGTAGCCACCCTGCTGGCCGTCGGCATTCTGGTTGAAGCGGGGACGCGGCTGGTAGCCACCCTGCTGGCCGTCGGCATTCTGGCTGAAGCGGGGACGCGGCTGATAGCCACCCTGCTGGCCGTCGGCATTCTGGTTGAAGCGGGGACGCGGCTGATAGCCACCCTGCTGACGAGGCTGACCGTAACCTCCTGCATTATTATAATTGTTCGCACGCGGGCGATAAGGCCGCTGCTGGGGCGAACTTTGCAAAGAGGCTCCAAAGCCTTCGGGACGGAATCCGCCCTCATCGTCGTTGTTGTTATACGGACGGTGGCCGTAAGCGGGGCGCTCATAGCTGCTGCTGCCAGCCTGCCGTTCGTTGCTATTGTTGTTTGCAGGGCGTGTGTTGGCGTGAATACGCGGACGCGGCGAACGGCCGGCCGGACGATAGTCATTGTTTTCGCGGTTGCTGGTGTGCTCTTCGTGGAGCTGATCCTGATTCTTTTCGTTTTCTAATTCCATAATATTACAAGATTTGGGGCCTCGCGGCTTGTGTTTTTTTTTGAAGAGAAAGATGGCGACGGCGTCGCCACATAGGGTGACGGCTAGATGCCGGTGTAGGATTCGGGGGTTATCTGCTCAAGTTCTTTCTTAACGTTTTCGCTGACATTCAGAGTCTGAATAAAATCTTTGATGGTTTGACGGGTGACTCGCTCATTAGTGCGGGTGAGCTGCTTCAGAGCCTCGTAGGGGTTGGGATAGCCCTCGCGGCGGAGAATGGTCTGTATGCCCTCGGCCACGACCGGCCACATGGCCTCCAGGTCGTCGGCCAGCTTCTGCTCGTTGAGGATAAGCTTGCGCAATCCCTTGAGCGTTGACTGGAAGGCGATGAGGCTATGCCCAAGGGGCACGCCGACATTGCGCAGCACCGTACTGTCGGTGAGGTCGCGCTGCAGGCGGCTGACAGGCAGTTTCTGTGCCAGGAACGTCAGGATGGCATTGGCCATGCCAAGGTTGCCCTCTGAGTTCTCGTAGTCTATGGGGTTCACCTTATGCGGCATGGCACTGCTGCCCACCTCGCCAGCCTTGATGCGCTGCTTGAAGTAATCCATTGAGATGTACATCCAGAAGTCACGGTCGAGGTCGATGACGATAGTGTTGATGCGGCGCAGGGCATCGAAGATGGCGGCCAGATGGTCGTAGTTGCTGATCTGCGTGGTGTACTGCTCGCGCTCCATTCCGAGGTACTCGCTGACGAAATGGTCGGCAAACTGCTTCCAGTCAATCTGCGGATAGGCCACATGGTGAGCATTGAAATTGCCTGTAGCACCGCCAAACTTGGCCGTGACAGGGCAATCCTTCAACGTACGCAGCTGCTCTTCCAGACGGTAGACATAGACCATGATTTCCTTGCCCAACCGGGTGGGTGAGGCAGGCTGTCCGTGGGTACGGGCCAGCATGGGCACTGCCCGCCACTGCTGGGCATAGTCGTTGAGCTGCTCGATGAGCTCTTCAAGCAGGGGGATATACACCTCGTCGAGGGCCTCCTTGAGAGAGAGGGGGACACTGGTGTTGTTGATATCCTGGGAAGTGAGGCCAAAGTGGACAAAGTTCTTCACTCCGTCGGAGAAAGCGCCTGAGGCGATAGTGTCGAACTGTTCCTTGATGTAGTACTCCACGGCCTTGACGTCATGATTGGTGACAGCCTCTATCTCCTTCACGCGCTGCGCATCGGCAGGGGTGAACTGCTGGTAAATGTCACGCAGGCGAGGAAACAGCTCTTTGGGGAAACTGGACAGCTGGGGAAGAGGAAGCTCACACAGAGCTATGAAATACTCTATCTCCACCCGTATACGGTAGCGAATGAGTGCATACTCCGAAAAATAACCGGACAAGGGGTCTGTTTTTCCACGGTATCGGCCGTCAATAGGCGAAACGGCTGTCAGTACTGATAGTTCCATCTTCTTTCTCTTTAAACAAATTGTTGCGGCATTGCCGCAACACGATTATGCCACTCTGATGTGGGCGTTGACGGATTCGAACCGCCGACCCTCTGCTTGTAAGGCAGATGCTCTAAACCAACTGAGCTAAACGCCCTTTCTTTAACGGACACGTAAGTCAAGACCTGTGCCCGCGCTTCGTTTGAAAGCGGGTGCAAAGGTAATGAGAAAAAAGGAAACTACCAAATTTTTTCGTGTCTTTTTTTGATTTAACACCTTTTTTTTGGGCTTTCAACTTTTAATTCGTAACTTTGCACGCGATTATGAAACGATTAATACTCTCACTCACCATCTTGTGCGCACTTCAGGCCTGGTCACAGTCCGACAAAAGTGCTGCTTTCAACCATCTGGATTTGTCGCTGACCACGGGCACTACCGGAATTGGTTTCGATGTATCCATGCCCGTGAACAACTACCTTGACCTGCGCACAGGTTTTGCCTTCATGCCCCACATTACCCAGAAGATGCATTTTGGAGTGGAGATAGGCGATGACCCCAACCTAAGCCGCTCCCGAATTGAGCGGCTCACTTCCCTGCTTCAGGAAGTCATCGGCAACAACATCGACGACCAGATAACCATGGACGCCATGCCCACCTACTGGAACTGGAAGCTGCTGGCCGACGTGAAGCCCTTCAAGAATAAGCACTGGCATTTTACCGCCGGCTTCTTCTTAGGCAACAAGCAAATAGGCAAGGCTGTCAACTCCATGGAGGACATGTCGACGCTGATGGCTTTAACCATCTATAATAAAATGTATGATAACGTAAGTCATGGCAGGCCTATTGTCTCTGCCGGAAGCTATACCTTCGACGAAGAGGAAGTGAGACGTAAGCTAATGGAATACGGCCAGATGGGTATAAGCATGGGCAGATACAAGCATGACGTGTACTATGAGGAGGACGAAATCTGCACACAAGATTATTGGGACGCGGTAAACGACGTTTTCTACTTTGAGGGTGACATTATTCACCACAAGGGCGATGTAAAACATGCGCGTGGAGATCGCTACCGTATGGTTCCCGACAGGAACTCCATGGTAAGCGCCCGTGCCTTTGCCAACAGCTTTAAGCCCTACCTCGGCTTCGGCTATGGCGGCCGCCTGATAAAAGGCGACGACAGCTGGCATGTGTCGTTCGATGCCGGAGCGTTGTTCTGGGGTGGCACGCCCAGCGTAAAAACCCACGACGGCACCGACCTGATGAACGACGTGGAAAATGTACACGGAAAAGTAGGCGACTACATTGACATCATGAAGAATTTCAAGGTGTTTCCCGTGCTAAACCTACGCATCACGAAACGCCTCTTCTGACAGCCCTGTTACATCTGCTGCTTCAGCTTGAAAGAATTTTCAATGCTGTTCAGCTCTTCCACAAATGCCTTGTCCACCTTCAGACGCTGCTCGATAGCCGAACAGCTGTGAAGCACGGTACTATGGTCGCGACCGCCGATGAGCTGGCCGATGCGTGAGGCAGGCATCTTGGTATGCTTTTGGGCCAGGTACATGCAAATCTGCCGTACTTGTACGAACTCGCGCTTGCGGCTCTTGCTGAACACGTTTTGCTGGCTGACACCGTAATGATTGCACACTTTCTCCAAAATGTCATCAATGGTAAGCGGGTGGTTATCCACCTTCACGGAGCGCTTGATGACACGCTCTACCAAGTGCATATCGACAGGTGAATTATAGACAATGGAATAGGCCATCAGCGAATTGACCACTCCTTCCAAATCGCGCACAGAGCCATTTGCCGTCTGGGCAATATACTGGATGACATCGGCAGGAATCTTCAGGCCGTCGTGACGGCATTTCGCATTCAGGATATCCACGCACAGCTGCACATTAGGCTTCTCCAGCTCAGCAATGAGGCCACAGGCGAAACGGGTGAGCAGGCGGTCCTTCACACCATCAAGGTCTACCGGCGGCCGGTCACTGGCCAACACAATCTGCTTACCCAACCGGAACAGATGGTCGAAGATGTAGAAGAACGTGTCGAGCGTTCTGGGCGATGTTGCCCACTCCTGAATATCATCGACAATAAGCACGTCGATGCTCTGGTAGAAATTGACGAAGTCGTTTGTCGTGTTCTGCCTCACGGAATCGGTGTACTGCACCTGGAAGAGCCGGGCCGACACATAGAGCACGCGGCGCTGGGGATATCTGCGCTTGCTTTCCACGCCGATGGCGTTGATGAGGTGCGTCTTCCCGCATCCGGAGGGTCCAAACACGAAAAAAGGATTGAAGACCGACTTGCCTGGATGCTCGGCAATGGTCAGTCCTACCGTGCGCGGGAGCTTGTTGCTGTCGCCCTCGATAAACGACTCGAAGGTCTTTTTGGGGTCGAGCTGGGGATTAAGCTGCTGGGGCACGGCAGCGTCGAGCACCGTTGGCGACTGCTTGGCACGAGAAGTGGGCTGCGGCGCATCGATGACGTCGGGGCGTTCTCCTTCCACATCTTGCGTCTTTCCATTCTCACGGTCAACGACGAGCCGGTACTTCAGCTTGGTATTGGCGCCAAAACTGTTGTTCAGAGCCCAGGCAATCAGCCGCACGTAGTACTGTTCCAAGTACTCGTAGATGTACGGGCTTGGAACCTGCACCAGCACCGTCGAAAGCCGCTCATCGTAGCTCTCGAAGACAATGGGCTCGAACCACGTTTTGAATATCTGCTCCGTGACATTCTGCCTAATGAGGTGAAGGCAGTTTTCCCAAAGCATCTTATGACTCTTTTGCATCAGTTTTAGATTATTTGCGAGTGCAAAGGTCGGAAAAAAAAACGAACTATGCAAATAGGCGTTTTTTCCCCTGTGAGTTTACAATCACCCTAACTGACTATCTCTACGTCAATTATAGTGTTTCACGTTTTTTTGCCAGCTTTTGCACTTGCAAAATTGCAACCTCCTGTTATTAAACATCTTGCTTTCCGCCCAAAGGGAGTATGCGGCAACAATATTATTTAGACAAAAATAAAATTACTTAGCTTTTTTGCCAAATACAGAGACATTGATATAGCGCCGGGGATGCAGTTTGAAATCAATCAACAGCGAGTCTACACTACGCATGGTGGAATTCAGGTTTTCATACAACTGGGCATCGTTGAGGAGCATGCCTACCGAGCCTGTGGGGTTGTTCAAGGCGCTGGTCAGCTGCTGGAGACTGGACAACGTGGCATCCACTTTCTGCATCGTGGCATCCAGGTTTATCTGACTCAGGTTACCTGTCAGCGTCTCAGTGTTGTCCAGCACTCCCTGTGCCTTGCTCATCATCTTAGGCATCTCCCGGTTAAGCTGGGCAGTCAGCTGATTCACCTGGCGGGCTACTGTATTCAGGCCGGCCGTCAGCTTTTCTGCATTGTGGAGGGTGCCGCTCAGAGCGGGATCGGCCACCAGCGTGTTGATGCTGGCCAGGATGGAGTCGAGCTTAGGCAGCATCTGTTCCACCTGCGGCACCATCTGGGCAGCCTTGCTCATCAGCCCCTCCTGAATGAATCCTTCTATGGTATCGCCCTTGGCCATCTGACCGTTCTGCAGTTCTCCGAAGCGCAGCTCCAGCTTGACATTGCCCAGCAGGTCGCTTACTATCTCCGCCCTGGTGCCCTTTGCCACATGCAGCTTGGGGTCGAGGTCGAGTGCAGCCACGATGCGGTTTGCGTGTTCGTAGTCATATTCCACGCCTTTCACCACTCCCACCCTATATCCGTTGGCATAGACGGGACTTGACGTAGACAGCCCGCTAATGTCTTCGAAGCAGGCATAATAGACGTCGTTTGAGGAAAAGACAGACATGCCCTTGAGGAACTGCATGCCTATGAACAGCACTACGATGGCCACGATGGCCACCAGCGCTATTTTCACTTCTTTAGTAAAATATTTCATATAACTTGAATAACTAGTTTATTTGCTGTTTCTTTTAGCCTCCTGGCGAGCCGCGTTGACATCCACACGCTCGCCGTTCTTAAAGGCGATGATGAAAGCCTGCGGGAATTTGTCGATAATGCTTTTTCTCAGCCGGTAGATTTCGTTGTAGTCGGTCGATGAGCCAAGCGTGTATTTCCACATGCGGCCTTCCTTATAGCACTCCACGCCGGTCAGCCCCTTCAGCTGGCGGTCGTTGGTCTTCAGCTTGGTAGCACTGGCCAGCAACTGCACTTTAAAGACAGGGGCAGCATCATCGTTGTCCGCCTTTTCTGTGGCCTTGTTGTCCTTGGAAGCTTTTTCCGTAGCCGTACTGTCTTTGGCAGCTTTTTCCGTAACCGGACTGTCCTTGGCTGTTTTCTCCGTAGCGGGACTGTCCTTGGCAGCTTTCTCCGTAGCCGTACTGTCTTTATCTCCGTTCTCAGGGCGTGACTTCTGTTGCGCCTTCGGCGACCTCTTGTCCTTATAGGCCACAAACGCCTGGTAGATGCCACGCCCCATAGCCTCCACATTGGCGGGGTTGGTCAGATAGGCCGCCTCCGAGGCTGTTGTGATATAGCCCAACTCAATGAGGCAGGCAGGCATCGACGTCTCGCGCAGCACCAGAAAAGCGTCCTGTTTCACGCCCTTGTTGGGTCTTTTAGCGGTGGCGCATACCTTCTGCTGTATGAGCTGTGCCAGCTCCACACTCTGTGCCATATTGGTCTCGTTCACGATGTCGAAGATGATATAGCTCTCCGGCACCCTTGGGTCGAAGCCAGCATAGTGCTGCTTGTAGTCGCTCTCGATGAGCACTACCTCGTTCTCCCGCATGGCAGCGCTCAGCTTCTCGTCGCTGCGACGCATGCCCATGGTATAAGTCTCCATGCCCGATATCGGCCGTTTGCTGGCCACGGAGTTAGTATGTATGGAGATAAAGGCGTCGGCCTTGTTGCGGTTGGCAATGTCGGCGCGCTCATGCAAAGGTATGAAGACGTCGGTCTTGCGGGTATAGATGACTTTCACGTCGGAGCAGTTCTTCTCCACCAGCTTTCCAAAGGCCAGCGCCACGGCGAGGTTGATATTCTTTTCCTTCGCTCCATTGGCACAGGCGCCGCCATCCTTGCCTCCATGACCGGCATCAATAACCAGCGTGAACTTGCGTTCGGCAGCCTGAGAAGCAGGACATGAGAAGGCAAAAGCAAAAAGCGCCAGCAGCACTTTCACCGTCAGCATCACTCCCATCCCTCGCTTATATCTAAATCTATTCATTCAAAAAAATCAATCCTTATTTATCATTCCTCACCATCACCTCCACGCTGGCTCCTTCGCAGTCGGCCCCCATGGGCGGGTTGAGCTTGGTCAGTTTCAGCTCGATGCCTGTAGCCTGCTGGAAACGGCTGAAGACGGCACGGCAGATGCGACCCGCCACATGCTCCAGCAGTTTTGACGGCACGGCCATCTCGTCTTTCACGACCTGGCACAACACGGCATAGTTCAGCGTGTCGGCCACGTCGTCAGTGTTCATGGCCTTCATTATATTATAATGTACGCGTATAGTAACCAAGAAGTCGGCCCCGACCTCCCGTTCCTGAGCCATCACGCCGTGGCAGGCATGAATGCGCAGCTTCTCAACACTGATGGTGCTACTCTGGAGTATCATCACTCGTCAGCGGTTCATACTGGCTGTCCGGCTGTCCGGGCAGATATTTTTTCAAGGCCCGCTCCACACCGTTCTTCCAGGTGTTGATGCTCTCATCGTTGAGCGACAGCGATGCCACCAGCTTGATGACATGTCCGATGGGCATGCCATAGCGCAGCACGCCTGAAATCAGCTTGGCATAGTTCCAGTATTCGGGGTTGAACTTCTCGTTGATACCCTCGACGGTAATCTTATATCCCCGTGTATTCTCAAACTGGAAGTCGTAGCGCTTGGTGCCGTCGGCATTGACTTGCTTGATGATTTTCCCCTTGCTGACCGACTTAGGGAGCATGATGCCTTCCTCCTCGTCCTGCAAGCCAGTGAATATCTCGTAGGGATAGCCGTCGAGCAGCCCTACCAGCGCCACCCACTTCTCCTTGTTGTTCTGAAAGCGCACCACGTCACACTCAAGCACCTGCGGCCTCACTTCCACCACTTCTTTCGCCATATTGTTTTGCCTATTTTGTTTTTTCGTTGCAAAATTAATAAAAAAGTCGCATTCAGCGATAGCGGAATGAAAAAAAAATCGTAATTTTGCACACAATTTTATTATGAAGCATCAATCATGAAGAAATTATTACTTACGTTTTCACTCTCACTGCTCACCCTAGGAATGATGGCAGTGCCTGCCAGACGTGGAATCTGGAAGACTTTACCCCTGAACGGCATACCCGTAAAAGCACAACTGGCAGGCGACGAGCACCTGCACTATTGGCTCACTGAAGACGGTCGCCAGCTGACGGAAGGCAACGGACAGTTCCTGCCCGCCGACATGGAGACGCTACGTGCCAATGCCATCGGCCGCAAGACCAGGGCTGCAGCACGGCGTGCCACCCGGACACCACGCAAAGCCATCGGCGACTTCATGCACTACAGCGGTTCCAAGAAGGGCCTTATCATCCTGGTGGAATTCACCAACATGAAGTTCAAGCCCGAGAACGACTCACTGCGCTACACACGCATCTGCAACGAGAAGGGCTATGACGAAGGCAGCTTCCGAGGCTCTGTCTACGACTACTTCAAGGAGCAGAGCTACGGAGAGTTCGATTTGACCTTCGACGTAATAGGTCCTGTGCAGATGGACTCCACCTACCAGTACTATGGCCGTGACACCAATCCTACAGAAGGGGGCAGCGACGCCCATCCCGGTCAGATGACAGCCATGGCCTGTCTGGCAGTAGCCGACCAAGTGGAGTTTAAAGACTACGACTGGGACGGCGACGGCTATGTAGACCAGGTGATGTGCATCTATGCCGGAGAGGGGCAGGCCACCGGCGGCGGCAAGGAGACCATCTGGCCCCATGAGTGGGAGCTGGCAGAAAGCGACTACGGCGATGTGCTTGAAATCGACAGCGTAAAAATCAACACCTACGCCTGTGCCAACGAACGCTCGGGAAACAGCATCATGGGTATCGGCACCATCTGCCACGAATTCTCCCACTGTCTGGGCCTGCCCGACATGTACGACGTGAATTACGGCGGTAACTACGGCATGGGCGAATGGTCACTCATGGATCAGGGCAGTTACAACGGCAACGGCTTCTGTCCTTCCGGCTACACCAGCTTCGAAAGATACACCTGCGGCTGGGTGAAACCCCAGGTCCTGACCCGCAGCGAGCGCATTGACAGCATGAAGCCACTGGAAGACGCCCCTGATGTCTACATGATTTACAACGACAACTACGACAAAGAGTACTACATGCTGGAGAACCGCCAGAAGAAAGGCTGGGACAAGGAACTGCCCGGCAACGGCATGCTTATCCTCCATGTAGACTACGACCGCGAGATATGGGAGAACAACCTGGTGAACACCAACAACAAAGGCGGCGGCCTTCCTGCCAACGACCACGAACGCTGCTCCATCTTCCTCGCCGGCGGCAAGGGCAGCTTCTGGCACAACGCTTCCAAAGACCCCTACCCCTATGAGGACAACGACTCGCTCACCAACACCTCCAACCCCAGCGCCACCGTCTATCACCTCAACACCGACGGCAGCAAGCTGATGAACAAGGGCATCCTGGAAATCAGGCGCAACCAAGGCGGCACCATGGCCTTCCGCTTCCGCAACTCGGCAGAAGAGATATACGTGCCTGAAGGCACCATCTTCTACGAATCCTTCAACAACTGCCTGGGAACAGGCGGCAACGACGGGCAGTGGAGTGCCAATATCGCCAGCAGCAATTTTGTGGCCGACAACGACGGATGGACCACGGTGAAGCCCTACGGCGGATGGCGCTGCGCCCGCTTCGGCAACGGCAGCACAGCCGGAAGAGCCACCACCCCACCCTTCGTGATTAACAAAGACTTCGCCTACCTCACCTTCCGTGCCGCAGGATGGAACAAGGATGCCACCACCCTCACCCTCACCGTCGAGGGCGACGGCACCGTGGAACCGTCGGAACTGACCATGGAGAACTTCGTATGGAACGAGTACAAAGTGAAGCTCACCGGCAACGACAGCCTCCGTCTCACCTTCTCCCCCTCCAAGCGCTTCCTCCTCGACGATGTGCTCATCGTCGGCATGAAGGGCGACTCCACCAATGCGGTAGCCAGCTCTTCACTTTCCGCCCTTCAGGCTTCACTGGCGAAGCGCTCTTTACCCTCTGGCTACTACGCCCCCGACGGCCGCTACATGGGTACCCGCCTGGACGCGCTGCCCCGAGGCATTTACATCCTGTTCAACCAAGAAGACCGGAGGGGAAGGAAAATCATCAAATGAAAAACCTGTTGACACGCCGCACCATCCGGCAATATAGCGACAAGCCCGTAGACGACGGGCTGCTGGGCCGCCTCCTCGACGAGGCCAGACACACCCAGACGATGGGTAACCTGCAGCTCTACTCCGTGGTGGTCACCCGCTCTGCCGACCTCAAGGCGCAGCTCGCTCCCGCCCATTTCAACCAGCCAATGGTCACCCAGGCACCCGTGGTGCTCACCGTCTGCGCCGATTTCAACCGCACCAGCCAGTGGGCACGCTACCGCCAGGCAGAGCCGGGCTACGACAACTTCCTCTCGTTTCTCAACGCAGCCACCGACGCTCTGCTCTACACCCAGACCCTCTGCTGCCTCATGGACGAGCAGGGGCTGGGCTACTGCTTCCTGGGCACCACCCTCTACCAGCCGCAGCTCATCATCGACATCCTCCGGCTGCCCCAGCTGGTGATGCCCGTGGCCACCCTCACTGTGGGCTGGCCCGCAGAATGTCCTCAACAGACGGACCGCCTGCAGCCGCAGGCTTTCGTCCATCAGGACACCTATCAGGACTACTCCCCTGACGACATCGACCGCTTCTACGAACATAAGGAATCCCTGCCCGAGAACCGGCACTTCGTGGAAATCAACCACAAGCAGACACTCGCACAGGTGTTCACCGACATCCGCTACACCAAGAAGGACAATGAGGCCATATCGGCAACCCTTCTGGAGGCACTTCGTCATCAGGGATTTATGCAATTTGAACTCCTTAACTCCTATAAAAAATGCAACGATATAGCAGTTGACCCAGGAATCCTTCTCCGGCGGTAGCCGCTCCCCTCCCCTCAAGGGGAGGGGCAGGGGTGGGGTCTGTAACTTTTTCCACTGAGAGTACACAGACGATATCAAACTCGCTGAAGGAAGTTAGAGACCCCACCCCTACCCCTCCCTTCAAGGGGAGGGGAGCGCCATCCGGAAAATCAAATTCAGGTCAACTCCTCAACTCCTATAAAAAATGACTTACAGTATAGAGAAAATCACTACGCTCATCGGCGCGCGCCGCTATGGAAATGCCGATGCCACTATCGGATGGCTGCTCACCGACAGCCGCTCGCTCTGTTTTCCCGAGCAGACCCTGTTTTTTGCCATCCGCACCCAGCGCAACGACGGTCATAAGTACATCGCCGAGCTCTACCGCCGGGGTGTAAGAAACTTCGTGGTGGAAAACAATGGCCAGTGGTCAACGGCCAATGGTCAATTCTCCGACGCCAACTTCCTCGTGGTGCCTTCGCCGCTGGCCGCCCTTCAGCGACTGGCCGAGCGCCACCGCGACGAGTTCACCATCCCCGTGGTGGGCATCACCGGCAGCAACGGCAAGACGTGGGTGAAGGAATGGCTCTACCAGCTGCTCTCCCCTCAGCTGAAAGTCACCCGCTCCCCCCGCAGCTACAACTCACAAATCGGCGTGCCCCTCTCCGTGTGGCTACTGAACCCCGAAAGCCGCGTCGCCCTGTTCGAGGCCGGCATCAGCCAGCCGGGCGAGATGCTGGCGCTGCACGACATCATCCAGCCCACCATCGGCGTGTTCACCTCGCTGGGAGCCGCCCATCAGGAGAACTTCCGCTCCATGGACGAGAAATGCACGGAGAAGCTCCAGCTGTTCCGCGATGCCCAGGTCATCATCTATCCCAGCGACGACGATGTGGTCAGCCGCTGCATGCGCCGTTCCGACTTCCGGGGCGAGCGCATCGGCTGGAGCCGCTACAGCGAGAAGGCACCCATGTTTGTCACCGTCGACGGCCAGCACATCTCCTACGTCTTCAAGGGCGTGAAAGGCAGCTACGACCTGCCCTACAGCAGCGAGGCCGCCATCGGCAACTCCATCACCTGTGCCGCCGTCGCCCTCTGGCTGGGACTGAAGCCTGAAGAGCTGGCGCAGCGCATGGCCCGCCTCGAGCCCATCGCCATGCGCCTGGAAGTGAAAGAGGGCCGGCAGGGGCTGACCATCATCAACGACTCCTATAACAACGACATCCAGTCGCTCGACATCGCCCTTGACTTCCTCGACCGCCGGTTCGGAGCCGGACAGAAGAACCTCATCCTCAGCGACATCTACCAGAGCGGCGAGAAGCCCTCCAACCTCTACACACAGGTGTCGCAGCTGGCCCAGAAGCGCGGCATCGGCTGCTTCATCGGCATCGGCCCCGAGATATGTGCCCAGGCCGACAAGATTGCCATCTCTCAGAAATGGTTCTTCCCCACCGTCGACCAGTTCCTCGCAAGCCCAGTCTTCACCCGGCTGCAAGGCGTGGTGCTGCTCAAGGGAGCGCGCCCCTTCGGCTTCGAGCGCATCAGCGACCAGCTGGAGAAAAAAGTCCACGAGACCATCCTCGAAGTAGACCTAGGAGCCGTGGTCAACAACCTCAACCACTACCGTTCGCTGCTCCGCCCCGGTGTGAAGCTCGTCTGCATGATCAAGGCCGACGCCTACGGAGCCGGAGCCGTAGAGATCGCCAAGACGCTGCAGGATCAGCGCGTAGACTATCTAGCCGTGGCAGTGGCCGACGAGGGTGCTGAGCTGCGGCGTGCCGGCATCACGCAGAACATCATCGTGATGAACCCGGAGATGTCGTCGTTCAAGACCCTCTTCGACTACGACCTGGAGCCGGAAGTCTACAGCTTCCGCATCATGGACGCCCTCATCCACGCCGCCCGCCAGCAGGGCATCACCGGCTGGCCCGTCCACATCAAGCTCGACACCGGCATGCACCGGCTGGGCTTCAACACCCAGCCCGACGAGACCGACGAGCTCATTGAGCGGCTGAAGCGCCAGTCGGCCATCATCCCCCGCTCGGTGTTCAGCCACTTCGTGGGCAGCGACAGCGACGACTTCGACCAGTTCTCCGCCCGTCAGTTCGAACGCTTCGACCGTGCCAGCCGCAAGCTGCAGGAGGCCTTCAGCCACAAGATTCTGCGCCACATCTGCAACTCTGCCGCCATCGGCCACTTCCCCGACCGCCAGCTCGACATGTGCCGCCTAGGCATCGGGCTCTATGGAGTGGAATCCTATCATTCAAACTCCCCGCTTATGCCAGTGTCTACCCTGAAGACCACCATCCTCCAGATACGCGACGTAGCCAAGGAAGAGACCGTGGGCTACAGCCGCAAGGGCATCCTCGACCGCGACAGCCGCATAGCTGCCATACCCATTGGCTATGCCGACGGCCTCGACCGTCACCTGGGCTGCCGACGAGGCTTCTGCATCGTCAACGGACAGCAGGCACCGTACGTGGGCAACATCTGCATGGACGTGTCGCTCATCGACGTCACCGACATCCCCTGTCAGGAAGGCGACACCGTCGAGATTTTTGGAAACCAGCTGCCCGTCACCACCCTCAGCGACATCCTGCAGACCATCCCCTACGAGGTGCTCACCAGCGTCTCGCCACGCGTGAAGCGCGTCTATTTCCAGGATTAGCCGGAAAACAGCAATCACATCCAACAAACAAGCAAAGCAACAGAAATGGACAGGCAATTTGCCATTCATTACTTGACAACGATTTTCGTGCCCCCGACGATGTTCACGCCGCGCTGCGGGGTGTCAAGGCGCTGGCCTTGCAGGTTGTAGACGACGGCCGACGGTGATGCGGGCTGGCTGTCGGTGGTCGGCACGTCCTCGATGGCATCGTCGCCCATCGTCGTAGCCATATAAGGGATAATGCTGACGCCTAAAAGACCGTTATAGTAAGTTCCGGCGACAGGTGGATCCAGAACGCCTTCCCCCATGCCATAGACTGCGCCTTTATCCAGATATCCGCTGTGCTCGAAATATGTTCTTCCATACAGCGTGGAATTGAGCCGTATCGTAAGCGTATTCTGGCCCACGGTTAACAGCGTTCCCACACCTCTGCAAAGGCAGTTCCAGCTTGATGGTGCCGCTGGCAATATCGTCTGCCGTTATGGGCGTTACGCTGAACGACAGCTCCTTGCTCGCAGCTTCATCATTCGGGTCGATGGTATTGAGCAGCGGAGGCCAATGCGACGTAATCGTGGCATCGACCTGAAAGCCGCCGGGAACCTTGGCAGCTGCTTTCAGGACTTTCTTCATCAGCTTAATCCAGTTGTCGGTTCCCCATCCGTAGCTGCGCGTATCCTCGTTTTCGTAGCGCACGCCGTTGGTCATAATCATCGCCACTTCCACGCCGCCAAAACCCTTTGCCGCAAGTTCGGAAATCTGTTTCTCAATAAAGTCGTTATCATCCTAGCCAGCCGAGGCATCCGGGAACCACATACGTGCCATTGGCTTTGTATGGGCATCCGGGACAAGGAAACTCTCAATGACTGTCTTGCTTTCGTGAACAACCTGACTGAAGCCAGAAGACGGGGTCAGCAATGCCACAACCGTTAAAACTCCCGGCAGATACTTGCCAATGGCTTGTAAGAAGAAACGTTTCTTGTCCATAATTCCAAAATATTCGCAACGCTTTAGTTTTCTTGATGTTATATCGTTACCAAAAGAAAACCTTGCACCCCTGCACCTTTAAAGGTTAACTGCATGGTTTGCATAAAGTTGCAAGGTGCACACTTTGCCATAAACCTTGCACCTAACCCTGCACCAACCTTGCACCTCACTCAGTCGGTTTGCGAACCCGAATGGTCGAAAAACGGCGTTCGTATTTTTCCAAATAGCGTTAGTATTTTTTCAAACGGCGGCAGTATTTTTCCAAACGGCGGCAGTATTTGCCAATGCGTAGCGCAAATATTGACATTTGCACTATTGGTGCAGGGTTTTGCACCAACAGTGCACCTACTATTCAACTGGAAACCAACAGATTGGACCAAATTAGTGCAGGGTTGCAGGGTTTTATGTTTTGTTGTCTAAGTTATTATTTTGACAACGACATAGCAGTTGACACTGGACTTCTTCTCCGGCGGTAGCCGCATTCTTGCGTCCCTTTGGTAGCAAGCGACCGGAGGTCGAGCGCCCGACCTGCGGTCGCCTACGCGTAGCCTTTCCCCTCCCCTCTTTTAGTGGAGGGGGAGCGCCTTGCGGAGTATTTACGCCCGGACGTCGTAACACGTATTTTTGGCCGTTTACAAAAAGGATGTCGGAAAAATGGGTGATGGCTGGCCATTCATCACTTTTTGCAGCAGTTTGTCACAAAAATTTGGTGGATTCAGCAAACTTCTGTAACTTTGCACCGGAATTGCAAAACAGAAGAACGACAGACAAACCTACAAAACGAGAAAAGGATATGAAAAAAGGATTGTTTTTAATGATTGGCGTATTGGCTCTGACATCGTGCATCGTCAGAGTGGGTAAATGGAACAGCAAGATCATCGCCGCCAGCGACAACATCGTGACGAAGGAGTACCGGCTGACCGCATTCGAAGAGGTGGCCATGCAGTGCGTGGGCGACGTTGAGCTGATTCAAAGTGACACCATCGACGGCCTTGTAGCGCTGACGGCTCCTGACAACTATGTGGAACTGTATCAGTTTGAAAGCAAAGCGGGCAAACTCGACATCAGCTTCAGCAAGCACGACATCAACATTGACTCCGAGCACGTGAAGATAAAAGTGTACACCACCAGCCTGACCCGTTTGCAGAACAGCGGTGAAGCATCCATAAGCATGGACAGCCTGCGTACCGACCACCTGAAGGTAGCCAACAGCGGCGTAGGCTCGTTCAGTCTGCGGAAGATGATGGCCGGCAACGTGACGCTGAGCTGCAGCGGCGTGGGCAGCATAAAGATGAGCGGGCAGTGCGAAAATGCCGACATGAGCTGCAGCGGCGTGGGCAGCATCGACGCCGAAAACCTGAAGTCGCAGAACACAAAAGCCCATGTGTCGGGCGTGGGCAGTATCTCGTGCTATGCCTCGGAATATCTCGACGGGAAGGTTACCGGCGTTGGCTCGTTGAGATATGCCGGGAATCCGAAGAGCGTGGACAAGAACAATCCTGCCACGGGCTCCATCACAGCCATCTGACAGGGCAATAATATAGAAGTTGGCACAGGAATTCTTCTCCGGCGGTAGCCGCTCCCCTCCCCTTAAGGGGAGGGGAGCGCCATGCGGAATAATTGATTAAGTGTCAACTGCTATATCGTTGCCTCTGACAGAGCCTGCGACGAGGATAACCAGACAAAAGAAAGGAAAACAATGAACCAGAAGAGTATTTTGAAGTTCCTGCGACAGGTGATGGCCAACAACAACCGCGAGTGGTTTCAGGAACATAAGAAGGAGTATGAGGCTGCCAGGGCTGAGTTTGAGCGGGGTGTGCAGCAGGCACTGGAGCGAATCGTGACATTCGACCCTGAGATAGCCCATGTGCAGGTGAAGGACTGCACTTACCGTTTCTACCGCGACACGCGCTTCTCGGCCGACAAGTCGCCCTACAAAAATCACATGGGTGCCTATATCAATGCCAAAAGCAAGAAGGCGCTGCGGGGCGGATACTACATGCATCTGGAACCCGGCCATTGCCTTCTTGCCGTGGGTAACTATTGGCTTCCTACGAACATCCTGACTTCATGCCGCAACGAGATTATGGCGAACACGGCAGAGTGGCTCAGGTGCGTAGAGAGCGAGGAGTTTACGGCTTATTTCGGCAGCGACGAAACCGGCGGCGCACAGGACACTGACAGCTGGGACCTGCCGCAAGGCTTTGGACTGACGAAGCTGAAGACCTGTCCGGCCGGCTACCCGAAAGACTGGCCTCACGTGAACTATCTGCGCCTGAAAGACTACTGCTGCTGGCACACCGTCTCGGATACGTTTTTCGAGGGCGACGGCTGGCTGGACGAGATGGAGCGCATGTTTCGTGCGGCCAAGCCCATGATGGACTTCATGAACGCCGTCATCGACGACTACGAGTAGCCGCGCTCTTTCCTCAGCCCAACTCTGACACATAGGGGCAAAGTGGGGAACATCAAGCTGATGCTTAGCATGGGACAGGCTGGAGAAACGACCTTCAAATGCCCCATACAAATATTTCACAAAAAAAATCCGAATCGCTTGTCGGTTCGGATTTCTTTTCGTATCTTTGCACCATCGCTAGTTGATGTAACATAGAAGAAGATGACTATAGCAAATCCTATTTACGACTCGGTGTTCAAATACCTGATGGAAGACGAGCGCATAGCCCGCACCATCCTGTCTGCCCTGCTGAAAGAAGACATCGTCAAGGTGGAGATGCGCCCCCATGAATACAGCAATGGCCAGCGCGAGCTGCTGTCGGTGTTCCGCATAGACTTCGGGGCCACCATCCGCAAGCCTGACGGCAGTGAGAAGCTGATCCTCGTTGAGCTGCAAAAGAACTGGCTGCCCACGGAGACCCTCCGTTTCCGGCAGTATGTGGGTACACAGTATCAGGATCCGCGCAACATTGTGGAGGACAGTGCCGACAGGCACGCCCTGCCCATGGTAACCGTCTATCTGCTTGGCCACACTTTGGGCGACATCGAGGAGCCGGTGCTCTACGTGCGCCACCATTCATACGACTATAACGACCGCCTGGTGACGAAAGGTATGCCCCACCCCTTTGTGGAAAGCCTGGTGCACAACAGCATCATCGTGCAGATTCCCCGGCTACACGGACAGATCAACAACCGCCTAGACGAGGTGCTGAGCGTGTTCGACCAGTCGAGGGCCGACAAGAAG